>Ga0208645_1000250_pt1 | contig 67049 bp, 61 predicted proteins | sample VirMetDEL_Sep_01_FD_184519 | JGI IMG/M metagenome (GOLD analysis project Ga0208645, IMG submission 184519) | Aqueous microbial communities from the Delaware River and Bay under freshwater to marine salinity gradient to study organic matter... | ecosystem: Environmental > Aquatic > Marine >... | reverse complement strand
GGTTTGACTGCAGAAGAGATACAAGCTGCGAGGCAACAAATCATGCTCTGGGCAGCAGAGTCTGACTGGTCAGTAATCAAACTGGAAAAGAGCTGATACTATGGTCAAATTCGAGGGGATCCCTCAGGTATTCTGCTCTAAATTTATTATTACCATTATTTAATTACAATAGGTTATTGTCTCACCAGAAATTTTTGGAGCTTTGCAAAGAAGATATCCGCATGTCATGTGCTGAAGGAAATCACTACTTCTTTAATGATGGATTCGCTGAGGATAGTAGTTTTAGAGAGGAGTATATCGCGCTTGTTTCTAGAATGAAGAATTCATCAATGAATGATGTTTTAAAAGAAGCAGGAAAGCAAATATTTTCTCGTTGGTTTTTCTATGACCTCTTTTGTAGCGAAGTTGAAAATCTAAGCACCTGGGAATTACCAATGCGTAGTGGTGCCGCTAGCGTGGTTAATCAGTTTTTAACAGAGAATAGATACAACAGCGAAATTATAAAAATACTCCCGATGTATAAAGCACTGACTAGTGATGATGACAAGGATATATTGGAGAAAATTGGGCGTAGTGTAAATAATGAGAACTTCTGGAATCGATTAGATGCTAGGCATTTTATCAAAGTTCTATTTCAATCAAATGCTGCTGTTTACAGCCTTTGGCAAATTTTTCATTCTATGGATGAGAACTGTGGCCGAGTATTAGACTATTCGGAACACCTACTTTTGCTGATTAAAAATGTTGTTAACTCGTCCGGAGCAAACAAGAATCAGAGACACTTAGGTCTCAGAGAGTCAGATCTAATTAAAGTTTTACAACGGCTTTACGAAGAAGCCTCTGATGACGAAAATAATGAAGCCATAAATCAGTGCCTTGATATTTGGGATTATCTACTAAGCGCAGGGGTGTATTCAGCCATGAGCGCTACCGAGAAAATAGACAGCGGTTTGCTACATTAATTCTTAGTGTTTACTGAGGGGAGGATTTAATAAACACAAGTGGCTCTGCCGCCCCCTGGTAATACCCCCTAAACCAACTGCTGATACTGCTGCAAAAAATCGACAAAGGCGGTTACCCGTGCCGGGCGAAAGCGGCCTGGCGGGTATACGGCGTAAATGCCGGCTTGCGCTAAGCTCCAGTTCGGCAGTAGCCGGACTAAATGCCCGCTGTTAACTAACTCGCGGGCGCTGTAGTCGGGCAGTATGCCAAGGCCGGCGCCGGCCAGCATTAAGGCAGTAATAGTATGGGTAGAGCTGGTTTTAAGCGGGGCCTGCAAATACTGCTCTACTTGCTGTTTTGCCCCGGTGTGTGGGTTGGTTTGGCTAAAAGTCCACTGCTGCGGCTGGTTTAACGGTGTAAAAGCAATAAAGGTATGGCTGGTGAGATCCTGCGGCTGCTGTGGTGTGCCGGCTTTCGCCAGATAGGCCGGCGCGGCCAGTAACCATTGTTCAAAGCTGCCGAGTTTGCGTGCGGTTTGATTCGAATCTTTTAACCAACCGGCGCGGATGGTTAAATCAATACCTTCTTTGATCAGATCTTTGACCTGATCGCTGCTACGAAGCTCTACCTCTAACGCCGGATGCAGTGCCATAAAGGCGACTACAGCAGGTGCCAATATGCGGTTGGTGTAATCTTCCGGTGCGCTTAACACCAGCTTACCCTGCAATACTTTGTCGCTGCTTTGCAATTGCTGTAACGCATGTTGCAGCTCGTCCAGCAGCGGCAGGCAATCGCGCAGTAACTGCTCGCCGGCACGGGTCAGGCTGAGCTGGCGGGTAGTGCGGCGAAACAGCGCCACCCCCAGTTGTTGCTCCAGCGCTTTTAACTGCAGGCTAATGGTAGTTTTACTGCAGCCCAGTTGCTCGGCGGCGGCAGTAAAACTGCCGGCCTGCGCCAGGCGCTGCACCAGTTGCAGGCTATTTAAATCGGCTTGCTTTAGCATGATTGTTTTAATTTATTAAACAGTGATTTTAATATTAAGCTATTTTTCTGTGTTAATCGAGCCGCCATAATGTCGTCACATTAATTGTTCAGACAACAACCTTGTGAGGAAAATAGGATGGAATTAGTCATTTTAGGCGCATCAGGATTTATCGGCTCGGCCATTACTGCTGAAGCACTGGCACGCGGCCATCAGGTAACAGCGGTGGTAAGCCGGCCTGAGCGCGTAGCGGCGCAAGCGGGCTTAACCGTAGTGGGGCTGGATATTAACGATACCCCGGCGTTAACCCGGCTGCTTAGTGGTAAAGCGGTGGTGATCAGCGCCTTTAGCGGCCACGCGCAGCAAGATGTAAAGGGTTACTACTTAAAGGCGTTTAACTCGGTACTGAATGCGGCAACGGCCGCTAGCATAGGCCGTTTGCTGGTGGTAGGCGGTGCCGCAACCTTACTGCTACCCGATGGCAGCCGCTTATTGGACAGCCCGCAGTTTCCGGCAGAATACCGCGCTACCGCTGAAGGCGCGGCTGAAGTGCTGCAGCAGTTACGCGAACAAAGTGCGCTTAACTGGAGCTTTTTATCGCCGGCGGCAGAGATTTTTCCGGGTGATAAAACCGGCAGCTTCCGGCTGGGGTTAGATAATTTACTTACCGACGCTGAGGGCAAAAGCCGTATCTCTAACGGCGATTATGCTGCTGCGATGCTGGATGAAACAGAGCAACCGCAGCATCTGAATAAACGCTTTAGTGTGGCGTATTAATAAGGTTGTGAATGCTCCGTTAGTCCGGTAAACCGGCCAGGCGTGAACGACGTCGGGCCGGTTTAAAGCGTTGCCATAATAGTACCAAACCGCTTAGGGTAAACAGCAAGGACGCTGCGGCAGTGGCGATAAGCAGCGGGTTATTAAAGTTACTGCGATCCTGATAATCCATAATGTGCAGCATCCAGAAAAAATCGAACACACGCCAGCCGTTGGTTCTTACCCGTTGTACCAAACCTGTTGCCGGGTCCAGATAAAAGCTGGTGTTATTGGCATCGTTAAATTGCACTATCCAAAGCGGTGCGGTCAGATTTTTAACTTCCTGTGGCAGTTGCTGTAATAACTGTACCTTTTGCAATTGGCCTTGCCCAAGGTATTGTGCTGTCGCCAGTTGCCGGATCTGGTGTTCGGTTAAATTTGCTACCGGTTTGCCGGTAGTGGCTGAGTATCGGTAATGTTGATCATCATCTGCTACCAAGTATACCGGGCTTGCGCTAAGTTGCTGGTCGCTAATATTTAGTTGCTGGCTAAGGCTTAAGCTGGCGTTCGCACTATGGTGTTTAAGTATGCTCGCCGGCGCTACAGATACGTCATGCCAGTTTGCGGTGCTAATAAGGCGCAAATGCTCACCCCTTACCTGCTCAATAGGCATAATTGCCATCACCAGGCCACTTAAAAACCAGAATATAATCTGGATAACCAAAATTAAACCCAACCAGTTATGCAGCCAGCGGCAAACTTTAATCATAAATACCTTTTAATTACATAAAGCTATAACGGATACCGGCATTTACCGACCGGCCGGCGCCTTTTAGCTGAGCAAAGCCGTTGCTATTATCCTGGCGATATTCGGCAATATTTACACCGCCCAGAGGTAGCTCATAGTCTTTATCCAGCAGGTTGCTGATGCCAAAGCTTAGTGTTAGCTGCTTATGTTGCCACTGACTGTTAAGATCTAACAAGGCGTAACTGGCGGTTGGGTTTTCCAGCCGGCGACTGTCCAGCCGGCTTTTGCCATCCTGCCATTGCCATTTTAGTGCAGTTTGCAGCTTACCCAGCTGATGTTGCAGCTGAACTGACGTATTAAATGGCCTTTGCTGGTAAAGGGGCTCGTTACTATTGTCGCGAGTAGCCCGGTTTACTTTGGCCTCTGCTTGCAACTGCCACTGACCCAAACGGGCGTCAGACGCTAACAGCCATTCGCCACTGGCTTCAATGCCATATAAAGTGGCGTCTAAATTAACAAACTGCAGCCGGTGACGCAGGTTGTCGCCGGTATTAAAGCTGCCAGCAATGCTCACGTCGATAAAATCCGCAACCTTGGTGTAAAACGGCCGCAATTGCAGCATGGTGTTATCACTGCTGTAAAGATAAGCCACACTCACTGTGCGGGCGGTTTCGGGCTTCAGGTTAATATCGCCGATATAGCCGTTACCATCGCCAAACCAGCCAATCATGCTGATGGCCATTTGGCCCTGGCCCCAGCTGTAACGTTCATACAGGTTGGGGGCGCGGTTTTTCTGTGCCAGCCCAAACTGCAGTTGCTGCGCATCATCCAACTGATAACTGGCCAAAAAAGTGAGGTCTGCCAGCGTATCGCGCTGCTTGCGGTCTTGCTGATTAAACGCCTGTGCTGCTACTGCATCGGCGGCCATCATGCCCATCATCATGTTGTTGTAAGCCTGAACATCGCCGGTATTGGTGCTAACTTGCTCCAGGCGCAGGCCATAGTTAAGCAGCCATGTTGTCGTTAATTGTTGGTTAAGTTCGGCAAAAATTGCCAGACGCTGGCGTTTGCCATCATTAATATTGATGTAATCGTCCGGGCCCATCATCATTGAGCCTGGCACTGCCGGCCAGATATCGTTTAAACGGAACTGATAAAACTCGTGGCCGACTTTTAGCGTAGTGTCGCTTGATATTGCAGTTTGCCAATGCAGTTGATAACTGTAATCGTCACTGTCGGTCAGCATCGGCATGGTGCCGGGCTTTTCTGCGCTAAAAAAGCCCATTTCGTGCTCGATACCTTGCCAGTTAACACGCGCCAACAAATCACCGTCGGCCAGTGGGCGCTGGTATTGCAGCGTTACGCCAAAGCTCTGGTTTTCTGTCATGTCCATATACTGGTTGGCAAAGCCCTGAAACGGAATGTACTGATGGCTAAGTTTAACTGCCAACTGCTCTTCGCCATCCTGCCAGGCGCCAACCAACTGATGGTTTTGCGCCCGGTACAAGGTATCAGGCACTTTTTCGTCGTTGCCGTCGCGGTAGCTGTTGGCATCGCTATAGGCGCCGTCGTATTTCAGGCTGAATTGTTTGCTTGAAAACTCCGTGCCGCCAGTTATGTTAATTGCGTCGCCATTACTCTGATAGCGGCTACCAAGGTAACTTTGTTGGTGAGACAGGTTGGCGCTGTCGGTAAAGGTTGGGTTGATGCTGCTGACGCTAATCACACCGGCGATATTATCGCCAGCCATACTCACCGGGGAAATACCGGCAATCACTGAGACAGCATTTATCTGATTGGCGGAAATATACGACAGCGGCGGGTTCATTTCATTGGCACAGGCTGCGCCGATATCGCTACCGTCAATTAATACTTTAATGCGGTTGCCCATCATGCCGTTTAACAGCGGCAAGGCTGAAACCCCGCCGGCGGCAGAGAAATCAACGCCTTTTGCACGCAATAACTGCTCGTTGTCGCTCTGGTTGGTTTGCCAGTTTAGCCCTTTAACTTCAATCACTTCAAGCTCAGCACTGCTCGCCTGCGACAGCGCGCTGCAAGAGGTTAACAGTAACAAACTAAGGGCAGTATAGCGTAATGCAGGGCATTGGCGGCACGACATGGCGGGGGGCGTGGATAACATAAAGCAGTCCTTAACAAAAAGTCAGGCCGCTAGTGTAATAAACTCAAATGGTTATGCGGGTGTGACATATTGTCGCAGCAAGCTGGGTTAGCCTGCAGCCATTACCAGGTAATATAGCAGCAGATGGCTTAGCAAAACCACCAATGTCAGATGGTTACGCAGGGCACGGTATTGGGCGGAGTATTGCTGATTTAATCCGCTGCGGTACTCTGCTGTGCGCAGCAACACAAACAAGCAGGCCTGGGCCGCTAAGAAATAATCGTCAGCAAACAGCAGCGCAATGATGCTTAAGACCGGAAAGGTTACGGCAAGCAGCGCCAGCCGGCTTATTTTGGCGGCAGTTGCGCTGTTGCTGTGCAGCACCGGCCACAGTACGCCGGCCATAAAGCCCAATATCAATGCGCTGTATAGCTGATACAGCTGGATAATATCGGCGCTGCTCAGCCAGAGTTGCCGGCTGTACAGCAGCGGCAGAACGATAAAGGGGATCAGGCCGGCATAGCCAAGGCGGTTTATCAGTGTCATTCCGGTGTCTCCGATAGCAGTGCCAGGCGCTCTGGCTCGGTTAATATGCCTACCAACACTGTGCGCCGGCGCAGTTTGCACATGCGTTCGCCGTTATCCAGCAGCGCGCTGAGAAACAGCCCGGGTTGGTCAATACAATCTAAAATACTGTGCCAGTGAATATAACCGCTGTGTTTTAACTGGCCAGCCTGATAACGGCGCTCCAGCGTTTGGCGTATGTCAGTTATACGCCAGGGCTCGGCCAGCAGTTTACCGGCCATAGCGCGGTGCAGGTGCAATATGTGTTTATCGGTGGCTGTGGCAGCTTTGCTGACACTGCGCCGGCGTATCGCAGAGCGTGACATAGTGCGTTATCTTAAATGGCGCAGTCGTTGTTTGAGCAGTTACTGCGTTTGCTCGCCCAGTAAGCATAGGCTTTTTTGGCCAGCCAATAGCAGGGCGCTAAACGCAACAACCTTACCAGCCAGTTGTGCCCGGCCAGCTGCCAATAGTGCAGGGTAGCATCGATACCAATTAAAAAATGATCATCCTGCCTCAGGTGAATTTGCTGCATCATGGCAGTTTTACTTATGCCGGCAAAGCCGGTAAAGCCATCTTTGCTGATATCCACCAGCTCAAGATGTGGCTTCAGTTTAGGCCCCAGCCAGTTTATCTCGCGCCGGCATAAGGCACAGCTGCCGTCAAAAAACAGTTTTTGCATTACGCACTCATAAAAAAAGCCCACTGCCAGCCATTACGCTGCCAATGAGCTTTAGATCAGTGTGCTGTAGATAAGGTCGGGTTAAATTACTTTAACAGCTCATCTACTGTACCCTGCGCCAGCGGGTGGTAACCGGGGCGGGCTTTTTCATACACCGCACGGGCAAACGCCAGGCCCTCAGGCGTGCTGGCCAGTTGCTTATACAGTGGAATAATCAGTTTGCGCCGGCCAATATTAACCAGATATTGCTCTAATGGCGCGGCAATATCCTGATAACCGGTTTTCAGTGCCAGCAAATACCAGGCGTGGGCAATTTCGCTGTTGGTTGACAGGGTTAAATTAAAGCTGCTGTCCAGTTCAGCCAGTTGCTCCGGCGTGATAGAAAGCGGCAGGTTATTAATAAAATACAGCCACTCATGCACTGTCCAGCTGTCGGTAGGCAGGCTGCTGAGGTCGCTGTTACCGGCCAGCCAGTTGTTGGCATGTTGCTGTACCTGGTTAAACGCGTCGGATTGCGGATCCGGCGCAGTGGCCGGTAAGCCCGGCTGATAAATCCAGGTTTTCGCTTCATCCAATGACACAACCCCAGGGTACTTTTGCAATAAGTTGGCCGTTAAGTACTTAACAAAGCTTTCGGTATCAATGCTTTGAAAGGCATGGTCATCAAAGTATTGCCGTACGAACGGGTCAAACTTATCGCGGCCGAATTTTTGCTCCAGAAACATTAAAAACAGTTGGCCCTTGGTGTAGGGCACGCCGCTGAAAGCGTCGTCCGGATCTCGGCCGTGTAAGTCGATATGTAAAATGCTGTCGTTGGCCGGTAACTCAGAGAGTTCATCTTTTAAGCCCTGCACCGACAAGGCTTGTTCCATCACGGCACGGTCAACGCCGAATACCTGCTCCATAATGCGGTTTTCGACATAGGAGGTAAAACCTTCATTCAGCCATAGATCGCGCCAGCTGGCGTTGGTGACCAGGTTGCCTGACCAGGAGTGTGCCAGCTCATGGGCAATTAAGCTTACAAGGCTGCCGTCACCCGCCACTACGGTGGGGGTAATAAAGCTCAGCACCGGGTTTTCCATACCACCAAACGGGAAACTGGGCGGCAACATCAGTAAATCATAACGGCCCCAGCGGTAGTCGCCGTACAGCTGTTCAGTGGCGTCAATCATCGCCTGAGTGCTGGCAAATTCTTCCGCCGAGGCATTAAGAATATAAGGCTCGGCATAGACTCCGGTTTGCTCACTCATGGCTTTAAACTGTAAATCGCCGGCGGCGATGGCAATTAAATAGGCCGGAATAGCCTGTGGCATAACAAATTGGTAATCGCCGTCGCGGCTCATGCCAGGTTCATTATTGGCGCTCATAATAGCCAGAACATCATCGCGGCTTTGAATGCGAGCGCTGTAGGTCATGCGTACGGCAGGGGTGTCCTGAATCGGGATCCAGCTGCGGGCATGAATAGCCTGGTTTTGGCTAAACATAAAAGGCGTGGTTTTACCGGCGGTTTGCTCTGGCGTTAACCACTGCAGGCCGGAAGCTTTATCGGTAGAGCTGTAATAAATGCGCAGTGTTTGTGCCTGAAATGCCGGGCTTACCGTGAGTTTACTGCCCAGCACGGCATCGCGCTCGGCTAAGGTAAAGGGCACTTTTTGCCATTGGCCGTCGGCCCTTTTGGCGTAAATACGCTCTATCAGCAAATCGCGGGTGTCCAGATACACAGTGTTATCTGTGCTGTTTAGCCAGTTAAGTTGTAAATCAGCAAAGCCGGTTAAGGCTTTTTGCTCAAAGTTAACCGCTAAGTCCAGGTGCAGGTGCTTTACTGTTACCGCATCAAAATTGGCATAGCTGTAAGCATCGGTTGCAGCCAAAACATTAGTGCTGCACAGCAGCGCAGCACCCAGGGTAAGCAAACGTACAGACATGGTGGTTCCTTAAAATCAACAGATGGCTGAGTGTAAAGGCAAACTCCGGCTAAATACAACTCTACAAATAGTAACAACTTAACGCGCTAAGCTTTGCTGTAATGCTTATTAAACACAACACGAGGTTTATATGAAACTAACCACACTTACTACTGCTGTGCTGTTAACCTTTAGCGGCGTTGCTCAGGCCAGCCCGCTGCCGGATTTTCCGTTTATTACTGTTACCGGTGAAGCCAAACTGGATGTTGCACCGGACAAAGCCCGTATTCAGTTTGTTATCCGCCACACCGCGGCCAAAGCGGATGCGGCCACAGAGGCGGTGTACAAACAGGGCCGTGATCTAATGCAATTTCTGGCGACGCAGGGTGTGACTGAAGCCAACATTGACGCCGCCCAGGTGAATAAAGAAGCACTGTACAAAGACTACAACGACAGAACAATTACCGGCTATGAAGCCAGCCAACCCATCAGCGTAACGCTGGAGCAGCTGGGTAACTACGTGGCGGTGATGGATTATCTGTTTAAGCAGCCGCAGATTTTTTCTATTCAGGGCAGTTTCGACAGCAGCCAACGCGAACAGCACGAGCTTAAGCTAAGCGAACAGGCCGGCGCCGATGCCCGCCGCCGTGCTAATCAGTTAGCTGGTGCTCAGGGCGTAAAAATAAGCACTGTGTTTGCCATCAGCGAAACCGCAGGCTGGGGCAGTTTAGCCGGTGATTTTGGCTTTAGCGGCGGTGCGGTAAGCTATGGCGCACTGCGTAAAAGTGCCGAAATGGCCGACAGCAGCGGTAACCTGGTGTTGCCAAGACATATTACGCTGCAAAAATCGGTGAATGTGATCTACAAAATTAAGCCTTGATCCAGGCTATCTGTCTCAATGCTGTCGTGTCTGCGGCGTCAATAGGCTAAGGTAAGTGTTTATCTCAGCTGTATTTAAGGAAGCCTGATGACACTTCAGTTCAGCCCTTTGCTGGTCGCCGCGGTTGGCGCCAGCTTGTTAGTGGCGTCGTGTTCAAAACAGAATACGCCGCCACCGCAAGAGCAAGCGTTGTTGCAAACCGGTTTTAATGCCAATTTTGCCGGCTACTTTGAGACAATTGCCTCAGATGACATGCAAGGCCGGGCTCCGGCCACTAAAGGTGAAGAAAACACCGTACAGTATCTGGAACAACAGTTCGCCCGCATTGGTTTAACGCCCTACAGCGGTGACAGTTATCGCCAGAGCGTACCGGTGGTGCAGATAGATCCGGTTAAAGTATCGGCATTAACCCTAACTGATAACAGCGGCGCCAACACTACACTGACCTATAAAACCGATATGATGGCTTGGTCTACCCGTATGCTGGGGCAAATTGATGTCGCCGACAGCGACGTGGTGTTTGTTGGCTACGGCATAGTGGCACCGGAATATAACTGGAACGATTACGCCGGTTTGGATGTAACAGGTAAAACCGTGGTAATACTGGTTAATGACCCGGGATACGCCACCCAAGACCCACAGCTGTTTACCGGCAACGCCATGACATACTACGGCCGCTGGACGTACAAATACGAAGAAGCCGCTCGCCAGGGCGCCGCTATGGCGCTGATAGTGCACGAAACCGACGCTGCCAGCTATGGCTGGAATGTAGTGGCCGGTACCTCGCCCATTCGGTTTGAGCTGGCTAACGACAACAAAAATCTGCATAAAACGGAAGTGGAAGGTTGGTTGTCGCTGGATGCGGCAGAAAAGCTGTTTGCCGCCAATGGCACCTCGTTAAAACAGCTGCGTGAGCAGGCCCTCAGCAAAGATTTTAAGCCGGTACCACTTAACGCTAAAGCCAGTTTAAGCATTAGCAATAATTTGCGTGAGCTTAACTCAAGCAATGTTATTGGTTATATCGAAGGCAGCGAAAAGCCCGACGAAGCCATTATTTATATGGCGCATTGGGATCATTTCGGCCTGGACTTCAGCCGTCCGGACGACAAAGTCTTTAACGGAGCCCAGGATAATGCCGGCGGCGTTGCTGCTTTACTGGCTCTGGCTGAACAGTTTAAAGCCGGCCCGGCGCCGAAACGCTCAGTGGCTTTTTTAGCGGTAACGGTAGAAGAACGTGGCCTGTTGGGCTCGGCGTGGTATGCAAATAACCCGTTATTTGCATTAAACAAAACCATTGCCGGTATTAATATGGACGTGATTAACGTGTACGGCCCAATGCGTGATGTGATGGTGTTTGGCTATGGCAGCTCAGAGCTCGAGCCGATACTGGAGAAGTATGCCAAAGCACAAAACCGTTATACCGCACCGGAGCCGACACCACAGGACGGTTTTTACTACCGCTCAGATCATTTTAATCTGGCGAAAAAAGGCGTACCTATGCTGTATGCCCGTGGTGGGGTAGACAGCTTTATTCACGGTAAAGACTGGGGCCTGGAGCAGCGCCGCATTTATGTGCGCGATTACTACCACAAAGTAAATGACGAGTTTGACCCCGGCTGGGACTTGCGCGGTGCGCAGCAGGATTTACATCTGTACTACCAGGTAGGGCATGAGCTGGCTAACAGCGACAGCTGGCCAAACTGGTATCAGGGTAAAGAGTTCCGCGCCGTGCGCGATGCATCTGTACAGCAGTAACAGCGCTGTGTTCGGGGCGGAGTTTAATTAAGGTAAAGGACGCGACTATGGTATCTAAATGGGGCTGGCAGTTGCTGCAGCTAAGCCGTAAGTTATGGCTGCGCACTGTGGCTTTTGCTGTGTTAGCGTTGTTTTCGGCTGTGCTGGCAGTATTGCTGCAGGGCGTGATCCCCGATGCCTTAGCCGATATTATCGGTGCCGGTGCGGCAGAGAAAATTCTTACCATTCTGGCCTCCAGCATGCTTACCGTTACCACTTTTTCGCTTAGTGTCATGGTGGCGGCATACAGCGCTTCAACCAACAATGTGTCACCGCGCGCCACGCGTTTATTAATGGAAGACAGCACTACGCAAAATGCGCTGGCAACCTTTGTCGGCTCGTTTTTATTCAGTATCGTCAGCATTATTTTGTTAAACACCGAACTGTACAACAAGCGCGGCGAAGTGGTGTTGTTTCTTACCACTATTTTGGTAGTGGCGCTAATAGTGGTCATGATACTGGTGTGGATAAATCACCTGTCCGGGCTGGGCCGCGTCGGCGAAACTGCGAATAAAGTAGAAGATGAAGCCTACGCTGCCTTAACACGGCACAATGCCCACCCCTGGTTGGATGCGCGGCCGCTGCAAGATTATGATGATATCCCGCCGCAAGCAAAACCGCTGTTAACCAATACCATTGGCTATCTGCAACATATTGATATTAAGGCTATTAACCAGTGGGCAGCGGCCAATAACTGCTGTGCCTATATCAGCGTGCGGCCCGGTGTGTTTATTGAGCCCCGCCGGCCGCTGTTGTGGTTGCACCCGGTACCGGATGGCAGCAGCGACACGTTGATCGAAGCATTTTGTATCCGCGATTACCGCACTTTTGACCAGGATCCGCGCTTTGGCTTGTTGGTATTAGCCGAAATTGCCTCTAAGGCGCTATCACCGGCGATTAACGATCCCGGCACTGCTATTGAGGTTCTTGGTCGCGGCATGCGGGTATTAACTAACTGGCAACCCACTGCAGCTGAGCAGGTTGAGGTGAAGTACCCACAGGTATTGGTATTGTCTTTACCGCTGGCAGAATTGTTTGACGACTTTTATACCCCGATAGCACGTGATAGCGCGGCTATGCTGGAAGTACAAATCCGGTTGCAAAAAAACCTGCTGGCGCTGGCTGAGCTTAACGGCGAATTTCGCCCGCATGCGCTGCGCCATTCTGCAGCTGCGCTGGCCCGTGCTGAACATGCTATGGCTTACAGCGAAGATATTAAAATATTAACCGCGCTGCATCAGCAATTACGTGACGGCTAGCGCAAACGGCTGGTAAAGCGATGTAAAAGCGCTATAGTTTTGCCGTGTCTAAGCTATCAAGAACAATAAGTTATGCAAAAATATCTGACAGAAATACGCTGGGGCGTTATTTTCACCGCTGTGATGTTGCTGTGGATGTGGGCCGAGCAGCTGGTCGGCCTGCACGGCCGGTATATTGCAGAGCATGCTACCTACACTAATTTATTCGCCATACCGGCAATACTGGTTTACGTATTGGCGCTCAGGCAGAAAAAGTCAGGTGATTACAACGGTAGTATGAGCTGGAAGCAGGGCATGCAAGCGGGGCTTATTATCACCTTAGTGGTGGTGCTGCTAAGCCCGGCGGCGCAGTGGCTTACCCACAACGTTATTACGCCGGATTATTTCGCGAATGTGCAGGCTTACGCCGTCGCGCAAGGCATGATGAGCGCAGAGCGGGCCGCAGAGTATTTCAGCTTAAATAACTATATGCTGCAAAGCGTTATCGGCGCCGCCATTATGGGCGTACTGACCTCGGTTGTCGTGGCATTTTTTCTGCGCAGTAAAGAGTAAGGCAATTGGCAGATTGAGCGGTGGTCTGAATATGTAACAGTTTTAACCCATCGCTTGTTGCCTGCTCAGTGGCGCAAAATTGTGTTGAGCTACTGCCGTTTTACGCTCACAGGGCGCTACAATAGCGCTCTGTCCAATTCGCTGGCTTTGTTTAATGTCTGCTCCTGCTTTATCAAACGTCGATAACCCGCTGCGCGGTATTTTGTGCATGATTTTGGCTGTGGCGCTGTTTGCGGCGATGGATGCGGCGATGAAATCCTTGACGCCTTACTACAGCGCGATGCAAATTGCCTGTTTACGCGGCGCTTTGGCCTGGCCTTTGGTGGTGCTGTGGCTTATCAGCAGTGGCCGGCATAAAAGCTTACTCAAAACCCGCTGGAGCTTGCATTTTCTGCGGGCAGTGCTTGGCGTAATCATGTTATGGGCTTTTGTCTATAGCCTGCAAAGCCTTGCGCTGGCCGAGGCATACACCATTTTCTTTACTGCACCACTGTTAATTACCGCCATGTCGGCGTTCTGGCTGAAAGAATATGTCGCGCCGCGGCATTGGGTCGCCATTGCAATTGGTCTTATCAGCGTGCTGTTTATGCTAAAACCCGATGGCGACAAGCTGATTAGCTTTGGCGCCTTAATGGCGCTGTTAGCAGCATTTTGTTATGCGGTATCGGCGATAACGGTGCGCATTTTGGGCCGTACCGAGGGCACCGGCAATATGGTGTTTTGGTTGATGACCTTGCTGGCGCTGGGCGCAGGGGTGTTAGCACTACCAGACTGGCAACCACTGCGCAGCGAGCTGTGGCTCAGCTTTGTGCTGATTGGTGTTACCGGCTTTGGCGGCCAAATAGCCATTACGCAGGCGTTTAAAGTGGCGCCCTCTGCTGTGGTGGCACCGTTTGAATATATGGCACTGCTGTGGGGTATTGGTTTTGATATTGTGCTGTGGCAGCTGTACCCGGCTTCTAGCACACTGGCCGGTGCGGCAGTAATTATGCTCAGTGGCCTGTATCTGGTATTGCAGCACAGAAGCTAACCGCAACCTGCTAGTTAATATCTTCCGTCAGTGCAGTGTGTAAATTCTGGGCTCGTAGAATACGAACGATCAGTACGTCTGCGTCGTCCTGTCGGTAATAAATGGCATGAGCGCCGAACACGCTGCGGCGATACCCCGGTCGGATGCTGTCGACAGCCTGATATAGATGGGGCGTATCGGCAATGTCCTGAAAACGTGCTTTCATACCCGCAGCATAGGCTTCAGCTTACTTGAACCCGAAATTCTGCACCCCGTAGATATAGATGTCGAAAAAATCCCGATCTGCGCTATGGCTAAGCCGGTATCGTGCCATCAGCTTTAAGCCTTTCTCTTGCAGATTGCAAAATATCATCAGCAGAACGTGGGCTTACGCCGCTTTGCTCACCCTCAATCAGTGCTGCGCGTAATGCGTCAAGCTGCGCGTTACGCGCCTGATCGCGGCGGATTAAATCACGGAAATACTCACTGTCGTTGGTGAAATCGCCGGCGGCAATACGGGTTTTTACCCATTCGCCTTGCTGCTCGGTCAAGGTAATTGTTTTTCGGATAGCGGCCATAATGTATTTTCCTCACCAATAATCATACTACTGGTGCAGTATAGCTTATGTTATATGCTGCTGCTTATCTTCCTGCGTTTGTCAAATGCAGCGTTTTTTACAACAGTAGCAACATGCTGTCTGCTAACCCTAATATCATGGTGCTGACCAAAGCGCTGGCAATAGCGTTAAAAAACGCTATAGTCATGCGATTAACACTGAAGTAATACAATGGCTTAGCCAGTGGTGATTTATGCTGAATGTCGCGAAGTTAATGACGCTGAAACCGGTAAGTGTATCGCCCGATGATAGCCTGGCGGTGGTAAAGCAGATTTTTGATCATGTAAAGTTTCACCATGTGCTGGTGGTGGAAAACGGCATTTTACTGGGCGTATTATCTGACCGCGATTTGTTTAAAGCCCTTAGCCCGCATATCGGCACTGCAGCTGAAACGCCGCGGGATTTGGCGACGTTAAATAAAAAAGTGCACCAGGTTATGCGGCGCAAGCCGGTATCATTACAACCGCAGGCTAAGGTAATGGATGCCATTCATCTGTTTAACAGCGAAGGGGTATCTTGCATTCCGGTGGTAGACAGCAACAACCGGCCGCAGGGTATTATCAGCTGGCGCGATATTATCCGCGCTCTGGACCGCACCGATAAACGTACTGAGCCGTAACTGCTTGTTGGTGTTAGCCAGACTCTTGTGAGGGAACCAATTTGCTCTAAGCTAACCGTTGAAGCCCCGGACGGGCTGAGACGAGCCCCCATGGATGGGTTTACGGCGTGTTAGCGTGAGCAAACTGGTTTCCGATACGCGAACTACAGCGCTTTTACGGCCTTGGCGCCGCCCGGCAGTGAATAACGCATAATGCGGCCAAATACCGTGCTGTATTGCCGCACAAAGCTACCGGTATTGTATGGAATGCCGTATTTAGCGGCGATAGCCTGCACCTGTTTGGCCATTGCAGGGTAGTGCCGCGCCGGGATATCCGGATACAGGTGGTGCTCTATCTGGCAGCTTAAATGGCCGGTTAAAATATGCAGCCAGGTTGGGCCGGTAAAATTAGACGAGCCCAGCATCTGGCGGTAGTACCACTGGCCACGGCTTTCGCCCTCGCACTCTGTAGCATTAAAGGCATACACCTCTTTGGTAAAGTGGCCACAAAAAATCACCGTTGATGTCCACAAATTGCGGATTAAATTTGCCAGCAAGTTACCGCACAATACCCATAACCACATTGGCCCGGCGATAAGTGGAAAAAACGCATAGTCTTTAATCAACTGGCGGGCACCCTTGCCAAAGAATGCTTTTTTCAGTTCGCTGTCGCTAACCTGAGTGTGACGATCGGCCTTCTTTTTACCGGCAAAAACGCGCTGCGCGGCCAGTTCGTGATACGACACGCCCCATTGGAATAACATGCTTAGCAACAAGTAAGTACCGCCTTGCCACAGGTTACGCAGCCGCCAGCGAAAATCGTTACTTAAACGCAGCAGGCCGTAACCAAAGTCGCGGTCTTTACCTATGATATTGGTGTAAGTGTGGTGCTCAAAATTATGCGTGCGCTGCCAGGAGCCGGCATCACAAGCAATATCCCATTCGTAGCGTTTCGAATGCAGCACGGGGTCATTCATCCAGTCGTATTGACCATGCAGTACATTGTGGCCGATTTCCATGTTGTCGAGAATTTTAGCCAGCGCCAGCAGCAATACGCCTGCCAGCCAAAGCCAGGGTGTAATAAAGCCCAGCACCATTAATACCCGCCCGCCAAGGGCGCTTAAGCGCTGCACCAGCAATACGCGGCGGATATAGCGCGCATCGGCGTCGCCCAGTTGCTGTTGCACCTGCTGTTTTACGCTGTCGAGCTCGTGCTCAAGTGCGTTAAATTGTTCAGTGGAAAGTTTCATCAATAATCCTGTTACAGCTTAATCACTAATTCGGTTACCGGTTGGCTGACACACAGCTGAATTTGTTCGGCGCCATGGCCGCTTAAAGCACCGCTGCGCATATCACGCACCTGGCCGGACACTTTGTCGCAGACACATTGAAAACACACGCCCATACGGCAGCCAAAGCGCGGTGCCAGATTATGTTGTTCGGCACTTTGCAGCAGGCTGTGTTGGCTGTTCAGCGTTACCGCTGTGCTGATACCGGCACGGATAAAATTAGCGCTTAGCAGCAGATTGTTGGCGCTGCTTAAGTCGGTTGTGGCCGCGGGCAGGGCTAAACCAAATTGCTCTTGCTTAATATGCTCTGCCGGCACGCCATGCCGGCTTAGCGTATTGCGCAGCTGCTGCATAAATGTTTGCGGGCCGCAGAGGTAAAACTGTTTATTGTTGAGATCGGCGCAAAGTTGTTGTTGCAGTGTTTCTGCAGGCTCAACGCGGCTATCCGACAGCAGCAGGGTAAACAGCGGCTGCTTATCAGCCAACTGCTTTAGCTCTTTGAGTAAGGCAGCGTTTTCTGTGCCGCGTACCCGGTAATGCAGGGTTGCCGGCGCTAACCAGTGGCGCTGGCTTAACAGCATAGCGGCAATGGGCGTAATGCCGGAGCCGGCAGCGACAAATACCGCAGGCGCAGCAGGTTGTTGCCAGTAAAAGTCACCCTGCGCTTGGCTGATATTTACCACAGCACCGTTTTGCAGCTGGTTTAGCAGCGGGGTAAATTCGCCCGGGCTGTTGATTTTGCAGCACAGTTGAATGTGCTGCCGGCTTTGCCACAGGCTAAGCGCTGAGCAAATGCTGAACGGCCGGCTGATATAGCGGCCATTATGATAAAGGGTTAACAGCAGATGCTGGCCAGGCACAAAGCCCGGCCAACGGCCGGATACCTGAAAAGTCAGCTGCAGCATATCAGCCGTTTGCCACTGCTTCGCCACTAAATGGGCCCGGTATTGGCCCGGCACAAAGCCCGGCCAAAAGCGCTGCAGCAGTGGCAGAAAATATAAGGTTAAAGAAGGCTGGTTGCCCAGCATTAAACAAAAACTACGCCAGAGGCGGGCAAAAAGTGACTTCACTACAGCTTCACACGTTCAGTTAATTTCAGCGCACAGTTGTACACTAAAATATCTGGTTTGGCCAGTTTGTTTGCTGTTTAACTGTATTGCTTGCTAATATGTAATTGAATATAAATAAGTTAATTATTTTCCTTTATTTGCTGTTGTCAGGTATTTCAGTGAACAGCTGTACATTTTATATTGTGTCTGTCGCTACTCAGCCTGTTCGAGAATAACCGGCCCGGTACCTTCGGCGCCCAGCACATCGTCAGGGTTATACAGCGGGCATTTGCTCATGCTCAAACAGCCGCAGCCAATACAGCCGGTGAGGTAGTCGCGCAGTTTTTGCAGATAAGCTATGCGCGCATCGAGCATTTGTTGCCAGTTGCCGGATAACAGTTGCCAGTCTTCTACGGTAGGGGTTCGGCTGTCGGGCAGGGATAAAAACGCCTGTTTTACTTCTTCCAGGCTAATGCCGACTTTTTGCGCCGCTTTAATCACCGAAATGCGCCGCAGTACTTCCGGCTTATACCGGCGCTGATTACCGTCATTGCGCCAGCTTCTAATCAAGCCCTTTTGCTCGTAAAAGTGCAGGGTACTGACTTTAACACCGCAGCGTTTAGCTACGCGGCCGACACTCCAGGTGGCTTCTGTTGTTTTGCCCGCTTCTGTCAGGCTGATTGTTTTTGCCATTGTCTGCTCCGGTATTTTTTAATTAAATGTCAAAAAAGTGCTTTACCTTAACTTAGGTTAAGGTTTTAACCTGCCGGTCGACTTAATGCAAGGAGACAACCTATGTACTTAGAACACGTTAATTTGGTGGTGGCTGATATCGACGCCATGCTGCATTTTTACCGCGCTGCTTTTCCGCACTGGCGCATTCGTGACGAGGGCAGGGGCGAATGGTATGGCAAGCCACGCAAATGGCTGCACTTTGGTGACGATTATCATTATCTGGCACTTAGCGACCACGGCGAGGGCGACAACCGCGATCTGACCGGCCACAGCGTTGGCCTGGCGCATTTTGCCTATGTGACCAATAACCTGGCAGCGGTTATCGCCAGACTGAATACTGCCGGCTATGCCATTGCCAAGCCGGGCGCAGACGATCCTTATCGTAAAAACATCTATTTTGTTGATCCGGCCGGGTTTGAAGTGGAGTTTGTGCAGTACCTCAGTGATCTGCCGGCCGAGCGCAACTTAAACCAGGAAAAAGCCCGCAAGGAGGTGTTATGAGAATTCTTGCTTTTGCCGCCAGTAATAATCCGCAATCTATTAACCAGCAGTTGGCGCTTAGCGTGGCGCGGCTGCTGCCGCAGGCAGAGGTTATCAGCTTAAATATTGATGATTACGAGCTGCCGATATACAGCGGGCAGCGTGAGGCTGAGCTTGGTACACCGGCAAAGATAACTGATTTTTTGCAGCAGATAGCCGCAGCTGACGGCCTGATAGTGTCTTTTGCCGAACATAACGGCACTTTTACGGCGGCGTTTAAAAACTTGTATGACTGGGCCTCACGCAGCCAACGGCATATTTTTCAGCACAAGCCGGCACTGTTTCTCTCAGCCGCGCCCGGCGCCGGCGGCGCGCAAAGTGTACTGCAAGCCGCGGTAAAAGCCGCCCCCTATATGGGCGCAAAGCTGGTAAGCAGCTTATCAGTAGCGAATTTTCCGCAAGTGTTTGACCAGCAATACCAGCAGGTAAAAGACAGCACGCTGTTTTTGCAGTTGCAACACGCGGCGCTGACACTGCAGCAGCACATAATGCAGCACAAAGCTGCTTAACCGCGGCTGCAAAGGAGTTTTGATGGAACTTAACCAGGTAACTCTTCCGGTAAAAAACATGGCAGAAGCCACTGCGTTTTATCTCCAATTGGGTTTTACTCAAATCGTAGATACACCCCACTATGCAAGATTCTCTTGTCCGGTTGGTAGTTCAACTTTTTCGCTTGCGTTGGAGCAGGGAGAATTTAAAAATGGTGCTGTAGTGTACTTTGAAAGCCAAAAGCTGGATGCACTTGTCGAAGAGTTAATAGCTAAAGGCTTTCTATTCGACCAACAACCAACTGAGCAACGTTATTTGTGGAAAGAAGCAATTCTGCGAGACCCTTCCGGAAATAAAATTAAGCTTTATCGGGCAGGTGAAAACAGGCTTGATCCACCTTGGAAGGTTAGGATACAAGCATAGAATTTCAAGTGGTTTGCTGTATTCGGCTGTAACTTTGATCTTTGGGCAGGGTTGTGGCATTAGCAAAAAACAAAGTAGAAATTATGAATACTGAGAAAATAATTAGTTTTATCAACAGTGAGCGATATATTCAGGCGTACGAACTTATTTTAATTGCGCTGGAAGCTAATCCAAACGATCTGGTAATACTGGATCTCTCCAAAGTGTTATCTGTTCGAATTCGCAGTCGTTGTGTCGGATTAGCGAGTAACAAAGAAACAGAAATGTCCCTGGAGCTTTTTGAAACAGAAGCGCTATATCGAATAATCAACAATTTACATGGCGTATCGAGGTACTAAATTCCGTCGGCAAGCGCACAGACCTACTTTATAGTTAATGCTAGTCTTATATTTTGGCTGCAGTGAATCACACTTAACTGCATTAATCCCTTAAAGGTTGGAGATTGTTATGGCTGGAGGCTGGTCAAGGGATGGTGCCATTCAGGAGCAAATAGACGCCAGCATTGACGAAGCGGTGCAGCGTGCACGCAGCCAATTGGCTAATGGTGACAGTGCGCTGAACTGTGACGAGTGTGGTCAGGTTATTCCGCAACAGCGGCGCAAGGCAATTCCCGGCGTGCGGCTTTGTGTAGCTTGTCAGTCCGCACTGGAAAAGCAGGAAGCGCAAGCGGGCGGCATTAACCGCCGTGGTAGTAAAGACAGTCAACTCAGATAAACCGATACGATAGTCGCTTGCTCAGCAACTTATATGTGCTTGATTTACATGAGTCTATCACAATAGACTGATATCAATTTTGAAGAATACTGGTTCTTAGCCATAAAAGTCGCGGGTTTAGATACTTTAAACAAGCTGGTAAATGTTTCTGTGGATGCCAAGAATAAAACATTTGAAATTTTTGAAGACGCTGCCAATATTCCATCAGCTGAGGTGTTGTATGATGACGTTCATCAATTGAAAGCAGATGTAGGCTTAAACAATCGTGATGTTTATCTGGAATTTAGCAGTAGGGAAGCTCTACGTGACTTTGCATTAAGTCTACTGCATGAATCTGAGTTTGGCGCAGGCGAAGTGGAAATATTTCCGCTAGGGTTTGACGGGAAGCAGCAAGTCGTAAATGGTGTGCGATTAACTGAGAGTAGCTCAAGGATTTTCATAAGATACCCAGTGAAAAGAATATCTTATTAGGTAAGTACTTTAGCAATTATGGCATTAGGCTCAGTGAAATTGAGCGTTTTATCAAGGCGTTATGAGTAATATGAAATTCAAGTACTTTCGCGAGCCAGACAATTTCGCCTTCAAAGTGAATGAAGCATCGAACTGCTCAGTCTGCGGGAGCAAGGGGCTGTGGTTCGATGCTGGCGGCTTCTACGGTAAGAATGAGATTGAATGTATTTGTGACGCTTGCCTCGCCGATGGACGACTCTTAGATCTGGGTATTGAAACGAACGAAGCATTTGGCAGTGACATTCAGGAAACAGAAATCATTGTTTACAAAACTCCGGCTCTGCCAACTTGGCAAGACAGAGTTTGGCCCTGTGTAAATGGGGAATACTGTGTTTTTGAACGTATGGCATCGAAATCTGATTTCGAAGGTAAGGAAGAATTTAAAAACTCATTTTCTGCAATTGATAGAGAAAATTCGGATTTAGATTGGTTGTGGCATACATTGCCGGAAAAGCGGATCACGAATTATCTTAAAGGCAATTCTAATGTCTCGGTTTATCTGTTTACTTGTAAAGGTCAAAAATATTGCACTTGGGACGCAAGTTAAAATGGTACTAATTTGAGATATGAGCATGTCAGATAAAGAAATTGAAATCGTTTTGTGTATACCCGGACCATGGGCAGACAGGAGTGCACTCGTGGAGCGCATTGTCAAAGATACTGGTGGTTATATCTTTGCAGGTAGGGTCTTGATGCATTTGGAAACAAAACAATGTTTTGAATTGGAGTTTGAAGGCCGGGATGAAAGAATGTTGCCGGCTTTTGAGGCTGCAGGCGCTCATTGGAAAAATAGTCCGGAAATGAGCCTGATTTCCGCCCATAAATCTGTTTGTTATCTGATATCCAAGGGTGGTTCAATTGAGTCTGCACACTCAATAATGCATGCAGCAAATGCATTACTTAATGCTGGCGGATTTGGAGTTAAAGTTGAAAGTTCTGGCTTGGCGCACCCTCCGGAAGATTGGCGTGAGCAGTGTAAATACAATTATCTGTTCAAAAGCCACTCGTCATATGTTGTCTACATAACCTCAGAAAGCACTTATTCCTGCGGCATGCATAATTTCGGCTTACCGGATGCAATCGTTGATAGTAGCGAGGCTGAAAATCCAAGTGAGTTGCTAAGCGTATTTATACACTATTTATTGTCCGAATCGCCGGAAATAAAAGAAGGCCAGACTTTCTCGGTAGATTCAGCTTCTCCTGTATATCGGCTCAAGGCACATCCTGCAATTAACTACGGAGAAGATTCTTTGTTTAACAATCCTTTTGGTATGTGGCAACTTCAAGCATGCTAGTCACGAAAATCCGGAATAATCACCAAAAAAACCGCTGCAGGGCAGCGGTTTTTGCGTTAGATGCTAAAGATTATAAACCCAGCTTAGTCGGCATGGCCGGAGCTTTACTGTGATCTTGGGGTGGATTGGCTTTCAGCTCATTCAGCGTGTGCGCTATGGCACGCTCTAACTGCACATCAATGCCTTTATTCACCGCGATCGGATCCAGCTCTACCTCGATATCCGGTGCTACGCCTTCGTTCTCTACCCGCCATTCACCGTCCGGGGTGTAAAAGCGGAAGAACGGCACCACGTGAAAACCACCGTCTATCATATTCGGGTTAGCCGAAATACCAATTAAGCCTCCCCAGGTACGGGTACCGATGGTTTTACCCAGACCTAAGCGTTTAAACGCCCATGGCAGGAAGTCACCGCCTGAACCGGCGTCTTGATCAATCAGCATGGTTTTCGGGCCGTAAATACCGCCGCCCGGGGTGGTAAAGACTAAGCCATCGCGGTCTTTCCAGCCGGATAAAAACGGCCGGCCGAGAATTTCGGTAATGTAGTTTGCCGCCTGACCACCGCCGTTTTTGCGCTCGTCCAGAATAACGGCCGGCTTGTCGGTTTGAGCGAAGAACATACGGTTAAAGAAATAGAAGCCACCGTCTGCAGTGTTAGGCAGATACACATAAGCCACTTTGCCGTCGGTTTTTTCTGCCACCAATTGGCGGTTTTGCTCTACCCAGTGCCATAAGCGCAGTTGGCTGTCGTTAGCTACCGGCTCTATGGTGATATTGCGCCGGTTTAAGCCTTTGGCATTGTCGGCAATACTCAGCACCACTTGCTTGCCCAGGGTATTGTCGAGCAAGGCAAACACGTTATCTTTGGCGCTAAGTTCACGGCCGTTTACTGCCAACAGGTAGTCACCGGCTTTGGCAGCTGCGCCGGGCACATTTAACGGTGCTTGCAGGAACGGGCTCCAGCGGTCGCCCTGATACACGGTTTTAAACTGATATTTGCCGTTGTTGATCGTAAAGTCGGCACCTAACAGACCGACCTTACTGCTGCCTTCCTGGTGCACATCACCACCGCCAATGCGATTGTGGCCGACCTGTAGCTCGGCAATCATCTCTACCAGCACGTCGTTTAAGTCTTCACGGCGCTGCACGTGCTTAAGCATGGGCTGGTATTTGTCGTAAATAGCCTGCCAGTCAATGCCGTGCATTTTGGCATCGTAAAAATACTCTTTTTGCATCCGCCAGGCGTCATTAAAGATTTGCTGCCACTCCTGCGCCGGGTCTACAAAGCTGCGTACCTGGGCCAGGCTAACGGCTTTGGCATCCGGTTTGGCTTTGGCATCACCTACCTGCAGGCTGTCAGGCGCACTTACCAGCAGCAGCTTTTTTCCGTCGTTGCTGAGGTTGTAACCGGCCAGGCTGTCTTTCACCAGTTCAGCTTTTTTCTCTGCAAAGTCAAAGCGGTATAAGCTGCCATCGTTGTCACTACGCTGTGCCGGTGGCTCGTTACTGCTGCCGGGCTGGGTGCGCTCAACATAAAACAGCGCGCCATCATCGGCCACACTTAAACTGTCGTAGTTACGCTCGGCAAGTGGCAGCGCAATAATGCGGTTTTGCAGCCCGGCAAGGTCAATTTTTACCGCTTTTACTGCCGGTTTATCCTCGTCCTTATCTTTTTTAGCTGCTTTATCTTCAGCTTTTTTCAGTGGCTCATCACCGGTTTTCGGCAGTAACGGCGATTTGCCATCGCTGGCCAGTACATAAGCATAAATGGCTTTACGCACCGGCCGCTCGCGGGTGGATAAATCCAGCCCTACCTGCGACGGGCCGGTATTTACCGAGGCGGTAAAGTACAGATAGTCCTGCGTAAACACCGGGTCGTCAGCGTGGCTCAGGCCATCGGTAATTTGGTTGGCTTTATTCGTATTAAAGTCAAATAACTTAATTTGGCTGAAGTAGTTAGCCGCAGATACGGTGTAGGCTAAATACCTGCTGTCGGGCGAGAACGACACTTTAAAGCCATCGCGCCGCGCGGACGTATCCAGCTTTTGGCTGCGTTTGCTTTTAAGGTTAAACACATACAGATTTAAATGGTTGTCGTGATAAGCAATAAGGTTGCCATCGGGCGAAAAGCTCAGCAGATTAAAATAACCTGTGTCTGATAAGGCAAAGGTTTCAGCAGTGCTTAAGCCATCCTGGCTTTCCAGCACCAGTTGGTGCTTATTGCCGGCGTCAGAAATATAGGCCACTTTGCTGCCGTCGGGGCTCCACAGGCCGTCAAATTCGCGCACGCCGCTGCTTTGTGTCAGGTTGCGTGTGCTGCCGTCTTTTACCGGTACGGTAAAGATATCACCGCGGGCACTAACCACCACCCGCTGGCCGGTTGCCGACAGGCGTGCTGCTGTCAGTGTTTTGCCGGCATCTTTCCACTGTGGCCGTTGCTGTGGCGATTGGCTGTTAATGTCGACACGGATAGGCGTGCTTTGGCCGCTGGCAACGTCAAAGCGGTGCAGGTAGCCACCGGCTTCATACACGATGCTGTTGCCATGGCCGGCCGCGCTGCGTAAATCCCAGTCGGTGCTGTTGGTAAGTTGCTGCACTTGTTTATTGGCATAGCGATACAGGTTTACCGCGGTGTTGTCGCGATCTGACAGGAAATACACGTTATCGCCAAGCCAAAACGGGTTAAATTCATTGGCATTAGGGTGCGGGATCTTCTCCAGCTGCTGTTTTTCCAAATCGATGATCCACACCGGCGGCGTGCTGCCGCCGCGATGTAAACGCCAGCCACTGGCGCCGCTGTACGCCATATTGTTGGGCCGGTACGCCAGTTTTTTGCCATCGCTGCTTAAATCGCCCTCAAAGGCCACCGCTTGCATTAATTTATCCGGGTAGCCACCGTCAATACTGATTTTATATAACTGATTGCTGCGGCTGTTGGCGATTTCGCGGTTAGAGGCAAAAATGACGCTTTTACCATCCGGGCTCCAGCCGTTTACCGTGTCTGCACCCGGGTGAAAGGTCAGCCTGGTGGTCGCGCCGCCGCTAACCGGCATAACGTAGACGTCGGTATTGTTATCATACGCCGCCGAGAAGGCAATCCAGTTACCGTCCGGTGAGAATTTCGGGGCGAATTCGCTGGCCGCGTGGCTGGTAAGTTGGCGCGGGTTTTTGCCATCTTTATCGCTAAGCCAGATATCGCCGCCGTAAACAAAAGTAAGATGCTCTGCTGAAATATCCGGCTGACGCAGCAAACGGGTGCCGTCAGCGGCAAAGGCAGAGCCGCTGGCCAGCGCGCAAAGCAGCGCAATATAACGTGGTTTAAACATGAGAATTCCTTGTTGTTCTGGTTCTGAATCGACAACAAGTAAAGCACAGTGTGTGCTGATGGCAAAACATCAGGTTGTAACAGTTGATGTCAAAACGGAATTTTTTGCGGCATCAACGGTCAGAGCAATCAATATAAATACACAGGGGCAAGATTATGAATACCAAAGGGTTACTGGACCAGCTGTTTCAGCAGGGCTCGCAGTTACTGTCGGGTACCGGCAGCAGCGGATTGAGTAGTGGCGGTGGTTTGGGCGGGCTTTTGTCCGGTAAAGCCGGCGCTGCGTTGGGTGGTGGCGCTTTGGGCTTGCTGCTGGGCAGTAAAAAGGGCCGCAAAATGGGCGGTAAAATTCTGACTTATGGTGGCCTGGCAGCGCTGGGTGTAGTGGCATATAAAGCGTACAGCAATTATCAGCAGCAACAGGGCGCTAAAGTGTCACAGGCCGAGCCGCAAACCATTGACCGGTTACCGGCACCACAAGCTGAACAGCACAGCCATGCTATTTTGCGCGCCATTATCGGTGCTGCCAAAGCCGATGGTCATATTGATGATCGTGAGCGCGAGCTGATTGACAACGAAATTGCCCGTTTAACCAGCGATGGCCAGTTGCAGCGCTGGTTTGACACTGAGCTGAAAAAACCGCTGGACCCGGCAGAAATAGCCCAAAGTGCTACAACGCACGAAATGGCGGCGGAAATGTACCTGGCCAGCGTGCTGGTAGTGGACGAAGAAAACTTTATGGAACGCAGCTATTTAGCTGAGCTGGCACGCCAGTTAAAGCTGGAACCGGCATTAAAAGCTGAGCTGGAGCAGCAAGCCAGGCAAGCGGCAGCTTAACACCGCTGTGGCAAAGCCCGGCAACTAAATGACTATTTTTTTGGCGACGACTTGTGCTGTAACGCATTAGCGCCCATTATGCCGTTACGCCGCTTTGCTTTGCATAGCGCGTGTAAAGGTAGCAATGAGGTGTTATGCGTTGGCTGAGTAGTGTCGCCATTCTGTTTTATCTGAGTTTATTGTGTACGCCGCAAGCCTTTGTCGTGCACGATGTACGCTTATCACCACTGGCTGACAGCCAACTTTATGCTATAGCACCGGCGCTGCCGCAGCACTTACTCAGCGCTGAAGCCGATACTGATGATACGCCCCCCGCGGCGTTGTTACCTGCGCCACTGGCTTTGGCGCAAAACTACAGTGTCATCGTGGCCGCTACGGCAAAGCTGCAGCTGGCCAGCCACTTTCTTGTTAACCTTCAGGCGCGCGCGCCGCCATCGTTTTCTTCACGTTAAACATTAACGCTACAGCGGCTTAGCCTGCTGTGTTTTTGCTTACCCGGTATGGCATGGCTGCACCGGCCAAAGCGATGTGAAGGAACAACCATGTTAAATAAAAACCCGTTATGGCGCTATATTCTGGTGCCAGGCTTACTGCTGCTGGCATTGCTGTATGCCTTGCCAAACTTATACCCGGAAGATCCGGCCTTAAATATCAGTGCCAGCCGTGGCGCTGTGGTCACAGAGCAGCAACGCACTGTGCTTGAACAACAGTTTGATCACGCCGGTATAGCGGCAAAATCAATGCTGCTGACAAACGGCCGTTTGCTGGTGCGTTTTAACAGTACTGAACAGCAACTGCAGGCGCGTGACATTGCCAACAAGCAGTTGGGCGATGGCTATATCACTGCGCTGAACCTGGCACCGGCTACGCCGGATTGGCTAAGCGCTATTGGCGCTACGCCGATGAAGCTGGGGCTGGATTTACGCGGTGGCGTGCATTTTTTGCTGGCGGTGGATATTAACGCTGCGCTGGACAAAACCCTCAATGATCTGGTGCCGCTGCTTCGCAGTCAATTACGTGATGCGGGCATCCGTTATCGCAGCATTGAAGCCGATACTGCCGCAGGCCGGGTGCAGCTTGTGCTGCGCACTGCAGAAGATGCCGCTACTGCCAAAGCGCTGATAGCGAAACAAGACCGTGGCTTACTGATAACGCAAGGGCGTGATGATCTGAGTTTACAACTTAGCCTGACGGAGCAGCGGGTAAAGGACATTCGCGATTATGCGCTGGAGCAAAATATCAGCATTATCCGCAACCGCATTAATGATATTGGTGTGGCGGAACCTTTGGTGCAGCGCCAGGGCGCAGATCGCATTGTGGTGCAGCTACCCGGCGTGCAAGACACAGCGCAAGCGAAGGAAATTCTGGGTGCTACCGCGTCGCTGGAGTTTCGTCTGGTTAATACCGACGGCGATATGGCCGCTGCCCTGGCCGGCAGAGTGCCGCCCGGCTCTGCGCTGTTTTACAGCCGTGATGGCCGGCCCTTATTACTGGAGCAACGCATTATGCTGACCGGCGACCATATCAGTAATGCCGCCGCCGGCTATGATGAATACAGCCGGCCGCAGGTGCTGATTAAACTTGATGCCAAAGGCGGTGCGATGTTGTCGCAAGCCAGTAAAGATGCAGTGGGCCGGCGCATGGCATCGGTATTTACCGAGTACACTCCCGGCAGCGAGGTGGGGGCAGATGGCAACCGTATTTTAGTCAAGCGTCAGGAAGTGATTAACGATGCCACTATTACCACGCGCTTGGGACACGACTTTGCTATTACCGGTATCAGTACCCCGGCAGAAACGCAAAATTTGGCCACGTTATTACGGGCCGGGGCGCTGATAGCGCCGGTGCAAATCATAGAGGAGCGTAGTATAGGCCCAAGCCTGGGGCAGGAAAATATTGAGCTGGGGCTTACCGCTATTGGCTGGGGCATGGCAGCGGTACTGCTGTTTATGGCGCTGTATTACAAAGCTTTCGGCATGGTAGCTAACCTTGCGCTGGTCGCCAACCTGGTGCTGATGGTCGGGGTGATGTCCATGATCCCGGGGGCGACGTTAACCCTGCCCGGTATGGCCGGTATCGTGCTGACAGTGGGCATGGCAGTGGATGCCAATGTGCTTATTTTTGAGCGCATTCGGGAGGAGCTCGCAGAAGGGCGCTCTGTACAACAAGCCATACACCTGGGGTACGACCGTGCCTTTGCTACCATCGCCGACTCTAATATTACTACCTTACTGGTGGCGTTGGTGTTGTTTGGTATCGGTAGCGGACCGGTAAAAGGCTTTGCCGTCACACTGGGGATTGGCATTTTGACATCAATTTTTACCGCTGTGGTGGGAACACGTTTAATGGTTAATTTAATTTGGGGTGGCCGTCGTTTGCAGTCACTGCCGGTTTAAGGAGCACGCTATGCAAGTATTTTCTTTTAGCCGGCCACTGAATTTTATGCGGTTAAAATGGCCGGCGGTAGTGTTATCCGGCCTGTTGCTGCTGGGCTCAGTGCTGTCTTTTAGTTTCAACGGTATTAACTGGGGGCTGGATTTTACCGGCGGCACTGTTATTGAAGCCGGTTTTAGCCAACCGGCAGATTTAGTTGCGGTACGCCAAACGCTGGACGGCGCCGGTTACGGCGATGCGGTGGTGCAATTATTCGGCAGCAGCCGTGATGTGCTGATCCGCATACCGCTGCGAGCTGATGTTGCCCAGGCCGAGGTAGGCGATAGCGTATTGCAGGCACTGAATGCACAGCAAGCTGAGCCGGTTACCATGCGCCGCGTCGAGTTTGTCGGTCCCAGTGTCGGCGAAGAGTTAAAACAAGACGGTGGCATGGCGATGTTAGTCGCGCTGATTGGCATTTTACTGTACGTGGCGATGCGCTTTGAATGGCGTTTATCCGTCGGGGCGGTATTAGCACTGGCGCACGATGTTATTCTTACGCTGGGGCTGTTTTCTGTGTTGCAGCTCGAGTTTGATTTAACCGTACTGGCGGCCATTCTGGCGCTGATAGGCTATTCCATTAACGACACTATAGTGGTGTTTGACCGCATTCGTGAGAGTTTTCGCAAACTACGCGATGCCAGTGCGGCCGAGGTAATTAATGAAGCCATTACCTCGACACTTAACCGTACGGTAATCACCTCACTGACGACGGTGCTGGTGTTAATAGTGCTGTTTTATCTGGGCGGTGCGCTGATTCACGGCTTTGCCACCGCTTTGCTGTTTGGTATTGCAGTGGGAACTTACTCGTCTATTTATGTGGCCAGCGCCATTGCGGAGATTTTAGGTATTAGCCGCCAGGATATGTTGCCTGCAGTGGTTGAGCAGGAAGAGCAGGATCTGCAACCTTAAGCCTGTATTTAACCTTAACCCAGCGGTGATGAACAGTTGACCCGGTGGCGCTGCCTTATGCTAAGGTAGCGCCATGCTTCACGGTTAACTATTTCATATGACAATAAAAACCTCACGTTTTGGCCCGGCAACCTTAGTTACTGCGGCATTTATTGGCCCGGGTACCGTTATTACTGCCTCGCTGGCCGGTGCCAACTATGGTTATGCGCTGGTATGGGCGCTGCTGTTTTCGGTATTTGCCACCATGGTACTACAGGAAATGGCCGCCAGGCTGGGTATTGTTACCGGCCGCGGGCTGGGCGAGAACCTGCGGGAGTTGTTACAGCATCCGCTGCTGCGCTGGCCGCTATTGCTGTTGGTTATTGCTGCTATTGTTGTGGGTAACAGCGCCTATCAGGGCGGTAATATCAGCGGCGCTGCGCTGGGTGCTGATGCCCTGTTTGGTGATATCGGCCTGATTAACCGCTGGCACACTGCTACCGGCATTAACCTGTGGGCACTGTTATTGGGTTTTATTGCCGCTATGGTGCTGTGGTTTGGTCAGTATAAATTGATTGAACGTTGCCTGATTGTGCTGGTGCTGCTAATGAGCCTTGCCTTTATCGGCACTATGCTGCTGACACAGCCGGATATCGTCGCTCTGCTTAAAGGTGCATTTTGGCCGGTTATTCCGCCGGGCGCCGTGCTAAGCGTAGTGGCACTGATAGGTACCACTGTAGTGCCGTATTCGTTATTTCTGCACGCGGCTGCGGCGGCGCAAAAGTGGCCGCAAACGCAAACAGCTACCGAAACGACGACGCAGCTGGCATTGCGTGCTTCGGCGCGCGACATTGCTGTGGCGATACCATTGGGCGGCTTAATCTCTATTGCCATAGTGTCCACTGCTGCCGCGGCGTTTTTTGGCCGCGAGCAAACCTTAGAAAACGTAGCGCAATTGGCGCAGGCGCTGACGCCGTTATTTGGCACTGCCGCCACCTGGTGTTTGGCACTGGGGCTGCTGGCAGCCGGGTTGTCATCTGCTATTACTGCACCGCTGGCAGCCGCTTATGCGCTGACCGGCATTTTAGGCAAGCCACTGGATTTAAAACAACCGCTGTTCCGGGTTACCTGGCTGGTTATTATCGTTTGTGGCGTAACGCTGGCGTCAATAGGTGTGCGGCCGCTGAAGGTTATTTGGTTTGCCCAGGTCGCTAATGGCATTTTACTGCCGCTGATTTGTCTGTGTTTGCTGCTGGCGGTGAATTACAGCTTGCCGGCGCCGTATAAAAACAGCCGCTGGCAAAATGTACTTGGGGTAGTGGTGTTACTGGTTAGCCTGATATTAAGCGGCCGCAGTTTAGCGCTGGCATTTGCTTTGTTATAGCCGCAGTAAGGTTACAGATATAGCGGATGCAAGCCATTACGGCTTAAACGCTGTATTAAACCAAGTGCTGGGCGCCGCTGCTTTATACTGCCGCTTGTCGCCAGTATTGGCCAGCATTGCTCAGGCCCGTCCAGCCAGTCGGGGTGCTGCAATACGTCCAGCCGGCTGTGGAAATAGGCGGCTAAGGTACCGACATCACGCCAGTAATGCGGCAGGCTTTGCTCGCCGGGCAATTTGTTTGCGCTAAAGTCATAAATGCCGGCCCGGCCCGCCTCAAAAAGTGCCGGTAGCAAATCATGGCCAAAATCACAGGGCGTGCCGGCATCAATTGTATCCAGCAGTTGATACAGGCTGCTGGCATTAAACAGGTAATTACCCATCGACGCCAGTGCAAAGCCCGGCCGGCCGGGTATTTGTGGTACCGCCCCCTGCGGCTTTTCGATAAAGCCGGTAATATTAAAATTGTTGTCGACGGCGAAAATACCAAACTGCCGTGCCTGCGCCAGCGGTACCGCAATAGCGGCAACGGTAACGGCGACCTTTTGCTGTTGGTGGACAGCCAGCATTTGGCGGTAATCCATTTTATACACATGGTCGGCACTTAATACGGCGATAACATCGGGCCGCAAATCGCGCACCTTAGCAAGTTCAGCTGCCACGGCACCGGCGGTGCCCTGTTGTAATTGCTCTGCTGCCTGACACAGCTGTAAGCAGCCGTCCCTGCCAAACAGCGGTTGCCACAGTTGTTGTATATGACGCTGCAGGCTGTCAGGTTTGTATTGTGTTAGTACCAGTAGTTGCTTAAAGCCGGAGTGCCACAGGTTGCTAAGTACAAAGTCGATAATACGCCGGCGCTGCACAAAGGTTAATGCCGGCTTGGCCTGTTTTAACGTTAATGGCTGCAGTCTTTTTCCGGCACCGCCGGCCAACACTATGCTAAGTACATTAGTCATATTCAGGCTCCGCGCAAATGGCTTGGTTGATAAACGTAGACCATGACGGGTGAAGCAGTTTGATATGTATCAAATGAAATTGTGATAATGCCAACAGCATCGCAAAACGCTGCTGGCAACAAGCAGTATTACTCTCCGATACGGGTTTTTATAACATCCACCAGCGCTGATGCTTCAAAGCCGTTGCCGGCGGCCCAGCCACTGTAATCAAATTCGGCCAGGGTTTTTGACGGCATTTGTTTAACAATAAAAGAACCGCTTTCAAAGGCGTCGTGGCGGATAGCGAACTGCAGCATAGACTCGTTGTTGCATTTAATGCTGCTGTAGATATTACGCACGTTAAGTTTGTTTTCAGACAGGGTTTTGCGCAGCTGATTCCGGTTGTCCTCTTTTATATAGCCGCATAAAGTTTCTGCTATTTGTTCATCGGCCATTGCTGTGTTCATTACACACAGTGCTGCCAGGGTTAACACGACTTTTTTCATAGTACTGCTCCGCGTAGTTTAGTGTCAGCTGAAGTATAGTCAGCGTAAAAAAAACTGCCTGCGGTGCAGTAACTTTATTTCTGTTTGATTATTTTCAGTTAGTTAGCATGGTTTTGCGGTAACTGCGGCTATAATGGCGCAAGGTATCAGCGCAGTATGCTGAGGCAGATTTGCAGGAGAACACATGTCTACGCCGGAATATATGTTGTTAATGTTATTGCTGGTCGCCAGCAGTGCATTTTTTTCTATTTCAGAAATTGCGCTGGCGGCATCACGCAAAATGCGTCTGCGCTTAATGGCAACCGAAGGCAATGTGAATGCAGAAAAAGTGCTGGCGTTGCAGGAGCACCCCGGTAACTTTTTCACCATAGTGCAAATTGGTTTAAATGCGGTGGCTATTCTCGGGGGTATTTTAGGTGAGTCGGCGTTTACGCCTTATTTCAGCTCGTTACTGGCACTGTTTTTTCAGGGTGCTTGGGTTGCCAACGCCGGTTTTGCTTTGTCGGTATTTTTTGTTACCTCGCTGTTTATTTTATTTGCCGACTTAATGCCCAAGCGGCTGGCGATGATAGCACCGGAAAAAATTGCTACCAGGGTAGTAAGCCCGATGCTGTTTTTAATTACCTTACTTAAGCCGTTTGTGTGGTTATTTAACGGCCTGGCGAATTTGTTTTTCAGCCTGTTTAATGTGCCCACTATGCGCAAAGACGATATTACCCCCGACGATATTATTGCCATGATGGAAGCCGGCGCGCAGGCCGGCGTGTTGCAGGAACACGAGCATCAGCTGCTGGAAAACGTATTTGATATGGAGTCGCGCACGGTAACCTCGGCGATGACGGCGCGTGAAAGCTTAATTTTCTTCACCAATAATGAATCCCAGGACAATATCAAAGCCAAGATTGCGGAACATCCGCATGCCAAATTTATTGTTTGTGACGAGGTGCTGGATAAAGTTGTGGGCTATGTTGATACCCGCGATATTCTGATGCAGGTATTGCACGACCAACCCATTTCGTTAAAAAAAGAAGGCATAGTGCGCTCGCCGCTGATCATCCCTGACACACTGTCGCTGTACGAAGTGCTGGAACATTTTAAATCGGCCGGGCTCGACTTTGCCATTATCATGAATGAATACGCGCTGGTGGTGGGTATTATTACGTTAAAAGATGTAATGAGCATAGTGATGGGCGAGCTGGTTAATTCAGAGGAAGATCAAATAGTCGCCCGTGATGCTAACTCCTGGTTAGTGGAAGGTTTAACACCACTGCAGGATGTTATGCGGGTGCTGGATATAGATACCTTTCCCAGCCCGGAAAACTATGAAACTATCGCCGGTTTTATGATGTATACGCTGCGTAAAATCCCCAAACGTACCGACTTCGTCCTGCACGGTGGCTATAAATTTGAAGTCGTCGATATCGACAGCTACAAAATTGACCAGCTGTTAGTCACGCGGATAACCGCAGCGGAAGCTGTCGAAAAAGCGTAATCATTAAAAACAGCAGCCTTAGGGCTGCTGTCAGGCCGGATTATTGTCGCTGTCGGTATTTGTGTCGTCAGCCGGCGGGTTTGCAGCCATTTCCAGCATTTTTTCACGGAAGCTGGTTAAGCCCTGCATCACCAAACCATAGGTTTTATCTACGCCGCTTTCTACTTCACCCTCATAGACTTTTAAGCCTTTAAGAATATCTTTGGCGTCAGTAAAACCTTTTTCGATACCGCCACCGATTATTTGCATAAAGCTGTCGAGGGTTTCCTCTTCCGATGCCCCGGGGTTAAGCTCTTTGTAACGGCTGTAAAAGCCGGTAGCAAAGGCAACGATGCGATCAGCGGTTGCTTCGGGCGAGGTATCAATGCCTGAGTCGTAGATTTTTTGCGCGGCGTTTTCACCCATTACCGGCTCCAGCTCAGCGTTAATACCTTCCAGTGCGGTTTTGTAGAGTAAACTGAGTGAGTCATTGTTGCTGCGCAGCGATACCTGTTCATTGGCACGCAAAATCGCCGTGTTTTGCGCTTGCTTCGCCTGTGCCGCCACATCTTTAATGCCGCGATTATCGTCGGTTTTTGCCGCCGCGGTATTTTGCTTTGCTGTAGCAATAGCCGCAGCATTGTTAGCTGAAGTGCTGCCGGAAGAAATACTCATACTGTAACTCCTGGAATAGTGGCTTTAGTATAGCCCGTGGACGGGTATCGGCCGCTGATGCTGAAACTTTAGCCAATGTTGTGCTTTTTTTGCCTGCGGTTGTTGCAGTGGCACCGGTGCACTCGTTTGTGCACGCAAATAGTTTTATACTGGCGGCCCCGGCAAAACATAAGCTGATAAACCAAGGCTCTACGTAGTGATTGAATACAAAAGCCCGGCATTTTACCGCACCACTTTTGCGCTGTGTTTAGCGGCTGTGGTGGTGTTTGCCAATTTGCATTTGCTACAACCGTTATTGCCGGTGCTTAGCCGCGAATTTGGCTTAACACCGCTGCAAACCAGCTGGGCTTACACCATAGGGACACTGTGTTTGGGCTTGTCGTTGCTGGTGTATGCGGCGTTGTCGGATGCGCGTGGCCGCAAAGCAATTCTGCTGTTTACGCTTATTGGTATGACGCTGAGCACTCTGGCGCTAACGCAGGTGGAAAGCTATGGAGCCTTGCTGTTTTGGCGGGCGTTGCAGGGTATTTTTCTCGGCGGTTTGCCGGCAGTTGCCATTGCTTATATGGGCGAAGAATACACTAAGCCGGCGCTGGTAGCGGCGGTAGGGTTTTATATCAGTGCAAATTCTCTGGGCGGGATCAGCGGGCGTTTAATGGCCGGCGCCCTGGCTGATGTCGGCCACTGGCAGTGGGTGTTTTGGCCGATGGCCGTGCTTGGTGCACTAAGCTGTTATTTGATATGGCGTGATCTGCCGGCGGCTAAAGGCTTTAGCGCCAAGCCGTTCCGCTTGCGTCAGGCGCTGGCCGACAGCCTGCTTCATCTGCGCCAGCCGTTATTGCTGCTAACCTATTTAATTGGCGGCCTGAGCTTTTTTATCTTTTTAAACCAGTATACCTATATTGCTTTTGTGCTGTCGGACGCACCCTATAACTTGTCCAGTTTCTGGATTGGCCTGCTGTTTATTACTTACTTTACCGGCACTATCGGCTCGGCCATTTCTGCCAAAGTAGCGTTGAAGCTGCCGGTGCCGCTGACCATGGCGCTGGGAGTGCTGATTTTAATGCTGGGTACCTTAGTTACCCTTAGCAGCAGCTTATGGTTGATTATTGGCGGTTTTTTTATTAATGCCTTTGGCTTTTTCTTATGTCATTCATTGGCCAGTAGTTGGGTAAACCAATGCGCCAGCCGCGCTAAAGCCAGCGCCAGTGCGTTGTATCTGGTGTTTTATTATGTTGGCGCCAGCACCGGTGGCCTGTATTTGCAGCCATTTTGGCAATGGTTACAGTGGCAAGGCGTGGTAGTGGGGGCGTTACTGATGTATGGCGTTACTTTTTTACTCTGCTTGTGGTTGTGGCAGCGCGCCCGGCTGGCGCAGCTATGTTAAACCGGCGCAGCTGTGCCTGGCAGTTGTGCTAATTCGGCGGCACTGAGTTCACGAAGCTCGCCGACGGCCAGGCCGGCTAAATGCAAATTATGTAAGCGCTCGCGCTGCAGCGCGGTAACCTTGTAACCCAGCGTCTTACACATATAACGGATTTGCCGGTGCAGGCCCTGAGTCAGCGTAATGCAAAACTGCTGTGCGCCGCTTTGTTCTGCTTTGCAGGGGCTGGATTGATACACCTTTTCACCCAATTGCCAGCTTACACCGGCTGTCATTTGGGCAATAAACGCCGGCGTTACGGCTTTGTCTGTGTCTACGCGGTAGCTTTTTTCATGGTAATAAGCGGGGTGCAGCAGGCGCTGGCACAGCTCACCGTCATTGGTTAACAGCAATAAGCCGCTGGAGTCTTTATCCAGCCGGCCTACCGCAAATACGCGTTGTGGCAGATTTTTTAAAACCTGATATAAGCTGGCAGTGTCTTGCGGCCGGTTGTTGCAATCTACCCCCACCGGCTTGTGATACAGCATATAGCACAGCGGCGGTGGGCCGGCCAATGGCTCATCGTTAATACAGATCCTGTCCAAAGCGCTGACGGCATCGGTATGTTTGGCCACCGCGCCGTTAACGCTGACCGCACCGGCGGCAATCAAGCGTTCAGCCGCGCGGCGTGAGCAGTGGCCGCTTTGTGCTATCCATTTGGCTAAGCGCTGTGTGGGCAGGGGAGTCATGTTATTGCCATGCTGGTGGTCATTGAAGTGCACAATGGTAACCGATATGACGCAAACAAATCATCTGCTTGTCATATAACAACGGCACAGTAGGCAGGCCTGTTCAGGCAAATCTGTTCCTCCAGTGCTTAACATTTTGCCGGATCTGCGTATCCGGCTTTTTTTGCCGCTCATTTCATAAAACGATCGCGTTTTTGTAACATAACTGACATTGGCCGGCGTCATACTGCGTGCCGTTACACCTTCCTTCCTGGATTATTCTTCACTATTTAGTGGCGGGAGCCCGGCTCCCGGTTTTCTTTTTTGTGCACCGCAATAAAAAAATTTCCCCTGTTTAAACCTTTGGCGTTAGGCTGGCGACTAACCTGACAATAGCAATAAAAACTATGCGGCAGATTAACTAAGGGCATTTATGGCAATGGAGATTGCGCAGGCAATCGCGGCGGCAAAAAACGGCGATAAGCAGGCGTTTCACAGCTTGTATCAGCAGTTTATCGGTCGGGTATATGCTATTTGCTGGCGCTTGCTGGCCAACCGGCAAAAGGCTGAAGATGCCAGCCAAGACGTGTTTATAAAAGTGTGGCAGCAGTTGCCGGCGTTTCGTGGTGACAGCAGCTTTGCCACCTGGCTACACAGCATAGCGACCCGCACGGCAATAGATATCTGGCGCACAGAAAAATATCTGCGCCTGACCGATAGCAGTGACGAGTTGGAATTAGCAGAGCAAGCCGTTGCCTGCAGCAGTAACGAGGCGCCGCTGGAACAAGCAATACAGCGCTTACCGGCGCAAGCCAGGGCGGTATTTGTACTGTTTGCGCTGGAAGGCTATCAGCATCAGGAAATTGCTGCACTGTTGGGTATCGCAGAGGGCACGTCAAAAGCGCAGTATCACCGCGCCAGACAACTGTTACAGGAGTGGTTAGCTGATGAATGAACAACAATTAGATGACGCTATCCGCGCGTTAACGCCGAACCTGCAGCCACAGCGTGAGCTGTGGCCGGACATTGCCGACCGGCTACCGGCACGGGCAACGGCCAAAGCCCCTTTGGGCTATTGGGCCAGTGCTGCCGCTGCAGTGTTAATGGGCTTAATAGGCTGGCAACTGGCTATTTTGCCCACACCGGCGCAGCGCTCAGCCGCCATGCCGACAGCAGAGCTGATGTTACTGCAGGTGTACGAGCAACAAAAAGCACAGCAATTAAGCCAGGTTGCCGCTGTCGCCGAGGGGTTTGATAATTGGCAGCAGCAACTACAAATTTGGGAGCAGGCCATCGCTCAGGTGCGCCAGGCCCTGCAATTTTATCCGGATGAACCGCAGCTGTTAGCGCAGTTGCAAAGCTTATATCAACAGCAGCTTAGCTTTATTCAACAAGCGACACTGCAACAACCTTTAATAGTCAGTTAGGAGAGTAGCATGCAAACAGCAACCAAAACCCGGTTTACCGGCCTGGCAGGATTAGTACTACTGGCTGTCGGCCAATTGGCCTGGGCCGATACGCGCGAAACTGTCGATGAAAGCCGCAGCGTAACGGCAAACGAGAAAATTTACCTTGAAGTAATGAGCGGCGAAGTAACGATTAAAGCCGTTGACGGCAACCAGTTCAAAATCGTTGGCAAATTGGATGAAAAGGCCACCGGCTATACACTGGATTCAAAAGACGGCTTTACCCGGTTTGAAATGACCATGCCACGCCAGGTCAATTACCGTGGTAATGAGAAATCCAACGGCGCTGATTTACGTGTCGAACTGCCCATCGGCAGCACCCTGGAGTTTAAAGGTGTAAATAGCGACGTAAGCCTGAGCGGCATTAGCGGCGGCAGTAAAATAAGCACCGTGAATGGCAAAATTGCCGCGGCCAACCTGTCAACATTGGTGCAGTTAAATACCGTGAACGGCGAAATAGGCAGCAAAGACAACAGCGGCCAAATTGAACTGAGTTCGGTAAACGGTGAAATTACTGATGTTGGTTCAACCGGCCGGCTGGATTACAGCGTAGTAAACGGCAAAATTGAAGCCAGGACCAGTGCAGAAGAAATCAGTGTCAGCACAGTAAACGGTGACGCCAAACTGAAAATGAGCGGCACACAGCGTCTTAAGCTAAGTACAGTAAACGGCGAAATTGATGCTGAACTGGCCAATTCAGTTAGCCCGCGCATCAGTGGCAGCAGCGTAAGCGGCGATATCGAGCTGAAGCTGGACACTAATGTTAGCGCCCGGTTTGATATTAAAGCCTCAGCCGGCGGCAGCATTGACAACAAACTCAGCAAGGACAAAGCCACTAAAGCCAAATATGGCCCGGCCCGCAGCCTGCAATTCACCTTAGGTAGCGGTGATGGCAGCGTAGAGCTAAGCACAGTAAGCGGTGATGTAGAGCTGGATAAGTTGTAAGTTGCTCTGAAGCGGTAATCTATCCATTAACCAAAGGCTGCGAATGCGGCCTTTGTCCTTGTAAGGGAATGAAAATGAAAAATCTGCTTTTGGCGCTGGGTCTTATATTTACAGTTTTTTTTGTTCACGCTGATACCAATGATGCCGGAAAAATTCTGATTATTGCTTCAAATCTTGAGCATATGGGCGACCCGGATAAGCACGATGCCAGGAACAACCTGTGGGAATACGCACCGCCGTATCATATCTTTGTTTCTCATGGCTACAGTGTCGACTTTGCTTCTCCTGCCGGTGGCGCTGTACCCTTTATGATGGACCCACTGGGGATCAGCAGCTATACGATAAAATATGAGGGGTTTTTGACCAAAGCTAACAGTTCACTGGCACCGGCGCAGGTTAACCCTGCAGACTACGCAGCTGTTTATATCGGTGGTGGTTATGGCACCTTATTTGATGTGGCGGCCAATCAGCCGCTGTTGGATATTATGGCTGCTATTTATCAGCACGGCGGAGTAATAGGCAGCAGTGGGCACGGCGCCGGTGCCTTTGCCAATGTAAAACTGAGTAACGGCAAATTTATGGTGCATGGTAAGCGCGTGGCCGGTTTTCCGGACTCGACAGAGAAAGAAAAGAGCTGGGCGAAGCAGGGCAGCTTGCTGCCGTTTTTGGTTGAAGCACAGCTGCGCAAAAATGGCGCCGTTATAATCAACAAAGACAATATTGCCGACAAGCATGATGTAATTATTGATCAGCGCCTTGTTTCAACCATGTTTCTGCCATCAGCCGCGCTGGTAGCAAAAGAAATGCTTATATTGCTGGAGCAAGACAGCAAGCTTAACAGTTCAGCGCAGGCAAAAGCAGGGCCGCAATAGCGGCCTTTGTTATATGTAGAAACAAAAATTCGTACTGGGTAAAAATGCTTGATTTACATTGAGATAGCGGCATAGACTGGATTTATAAATCACATGCTTTGAATAAGCAGAAATGGAGTTTGCTATGAAAAATAAGTTAGTTGCCGCTTTTGCGGTTGTGATGTCGCTATCCTTATCGGTATCAGCAACTGAGACAGAAATAGATTTAAATGCTTTTGCGCAGCAGTACTTTAAAGCGATGGTGGCGACTCAGGCTCCTGACGCCACAGCACAGGATCTGGAAAACTACCTGGCACTTTTAACCGATGATATCGGCCACTCGCACTTACCTTATGTAACCGACGATTCGCGTGAGCCTGATGGCAAACAGGCGATGCGCAAAGGCATGACGTTTTATTTGGGCGCCCACACCGAACATAACGCAGAACTGCTGGATGTGTTTACCTTTAACCAGTCGGCCATCGCCATTCGCTACAGTAACAGTGCCAAAGGTATTCACCCGCAGCATAAGCAAGCCATTTCTTACAGCCAGGTTATGATGGAAGTACTGGAAATGGAGAATGGCAAAGTTGCGGTGATCCGCAAATATCATCAGTAATATCTTTGTTGATTTAAGTTGACAGTCCTTACGGAAACTATGAGATACAAGGAATATACTGCATGAGAAACGTAGTGATTGTAACGGGTGGTGGACGAGGGATTGGAGCGGCTACAGCTAAATTGTTAGCAGCAAAAGGGTACATGGTTTGTGTTAACTATCGTTCAAATGCTGAACGTGCTGAAGCAACAGTCCGTGACATTATGCAAGCAGGTGGTAAGGCATTTTCGTTTCAAGCTGACGTATCTGATGAGGGTGACGTTATTGCGATGTTCGATGCAACACAGAAAACGTTTGGTGTAGTGACGCATTTGGTTAATAACGCCGGAATGCTATTTACGCAATCAGGTTTTGCCGACATCAATGTTGAACGTTTTAACAAAGTGATGCTGACTAACGTTACCGGTTGCTTTCTTTGTTGTCGTGAGTTCATTAAACGAATTACATCATCGGGTGCCATTGTGAATGTATCATCTGCGGCATCACGAACCGGTGCTCCGTTTGAATATGCAGATTATGCTGCATCTAAAGGCGCAATGGACTCATTAACCAAAGGACTCTCGTTAGAAGTTGCAGCGAGAGGTGTTCGGGTGAATGCCGTCAGACCAGGTTTTATCGATACTGAAATGCATGCAGACGGCGGAGAGCCGGATAGAGTGAAGCGCTTAGCTGCGCAGATCCCTTTGCAACGTGGTGGTTCGCCCGATGAAGTAGCCAACGCAATTGCTTGGTTGCTGTCTGATGACGCTTCTTATGTGACTGGCTCTTTTATCGATTTGGCTGGTGGTAAATAGCTGTCGGCAACGGTCCGGCAGATTAGTAACACTTATTGTTTATGGTTTAACATCTTAGTGTGGAAATATCACAGTGTGATGCCAGTTCTGCACAAGTACATGTTTCCCCGACAGATTCTGCCTTTTCCACAGGTGTTGAATGGACATCGTTTCAAAAGTGCTGAGCAGTTATCTGTCTTTGCCCGTTGAGTTATCAGTTAACAAACAGAGGATATGCTGGTACTGCTGTATTGTGTATTTGAATTAGGAAAGCAAATGAAATTGTTATTATTACCGGCGGTTCTGCTGTTATTTTGCGTTGAAGCAAACGCCACTGTCTCTTATGAGATACCGCGCAGTGCCGTTATTGAGCTTAAAGAGCAATCCAGCGGCCGTGTTTATCCGCTGTTTATTCAACTGCCTGCTTCTTATGCCAAACAGCCGGATAAAGTGTATCCGGTAATTTATCTTACTGATGCGCATTATAGCTTCCCGCTGGTAAGCGGCGCGACACGTTTTCCGATGAACAGTGGCGTCATGCAACAGGCAATTATTGTTGCCGTATCGTATGAGCAAGGCTCTGAAGGTGCCGGCAGCAGAATTCGCGATTACACACCGTCAAAGGCCAAAGCCTGGCGGCAGGAAACCGGCAATGCCAGCGGCCATATGGCCTTTATCCGTGACACAGTATTTCCATTTGTTGAGCAAAACTACCGTGCCAGCAACACCAACCGCACTTTTGTCGGCAACTCTTTAGGTGGCTTATTCGGCGCTTATATTTTATTTACTGAGCCAGCGCTGTTTACCAACTACATACTTGGCAGCCCGTCAGTGTGGTTTGATAACAATAAGATTCTGGCGGCGTCGGTGGTTAAACCCAAGGCTGCTACCAGGGTGTATATCTCTGTTGGGGAATACGAGACACCGGCTTACGGCGAAGGCCAGGATATGCTGGCCGGGGCTAAACAGTTAACAGATAAAATTCTGGCACTGGACAGCGGTAATATTGACTTGCGATTCTCAGTGGTGCCCGGCGCCAGTCATGCCACGGCATTTCCAACTACTGCAATTCAGGGGCTGGATTGGATTTATGGCAATAAAAAACAATGACGATTAAACCAATGCAGTTGAGAGATATAACTGTACTTGCTGTTATGCTATGCCGCAAATCATTGCAGATTAAATCAGATAGCCATGAGCAATTTTATTAGTGACAACAGCGCCGAATTTGCCGATCAGGCAAAACAAAAAATAGCGGAGTTTAATGCGCTGCATTGGGATGCAAGTAAGCGCGAGGCTCTTGGGCTTAAGCAGTTAAATGCTGCGGGTGAACTGGTGGCGGCATTGGCCGGGCGTACTTTTGGCAACTGGTTTTATTTAGAATCATTCTGGCTGGCAGAGGCTGAGCGCGGCAAAGGTACCGGCAGTGCTATGCTGGCAGAGGCGGAAGCTATTGCCCGCGCGCGTGGTTGTAGTTTTGTTGTACTGGATACGCTGGATTTTCAGGCAAAACCGTTTTATCAGCGCCACGGTTATCAGGTGGAGTGGGTACAACAAGATTACCCTTTTGCCGGCGGTGCCAAGTACTTTATGACTAAAGTCTTGTAATCGGATAACAAAATAGCGGTATAGCGCATAATAAAAGCCCCGCAGAGCAATGCGGGGCTTTTTAGTAAAATGGCTAAACATCTGCGGCTTTAAAAGTTCAAATTGAATGCATCGTTATCAATAACTTCGTCATCACCAATGTCACTTGGATTCTCCAGCCCCAATTGGCCTACGCCGCCTTCGCCCCAGCAGCGAATTGGCCGGCTGGTGTCTAACGCATCATCCGGTAGCAGCCTTACACAGGTATGATCGCCCCCGGCATCAATGTTAGTTACGGTGTAAGCACCAAAGTTAAGTAAAAGGGGAGCCAGGTCATCTGTAACATCATTCTGGCCGGTTTGCCCTGCATCGCTTTCGCCCCAGCAATACACTGAACCAACCGTGGTCAATACACAAGAATGCTCGCCCCCCAGAGCAAGTTTAACCGGTACTGCACCGCCTAAATTCAGTGGGGCAGAGAGCACGTCTAAATCAGTATTAGTACCGTCGTTGTTACCCAGTTGACCTGCGCCGTTTTCACCCCAGCAATACACATTGGTATCGATAATCATACAGCTGTGCAAGCCGCCAGCGTCAATGTCAGTAACTGTCCCCACAGGTAACGTTACCTGACTTGGCGTGGTTGAGTCGACACCACCGTTATTATCGCCGAGTTGACCTGAGCTGTTATCACCCCAGCAATACACGGTGTTATTGGCCAGGCGGGCGCAACTGTGTGCAGCACCGGTTGCTATTTGAAGCGGTGTATCTGCCAGCACAACATTGCCGAAGGGGATATACAGAGTACTAAAATCGCCGGTGCCCAGCTCACCGGAGCTATTCAAGCCCCAGCAATATACTTCGTTGTTTTCTAATCTGGCGCAGGTATGCTGCCCATTGGCAGATACTTCGGCAACTGTTTCACCGCTGAAATTAACTGCAGTTGTCATTGTTTTACGGTCTGAGTTGATACCCAAACCGGTCTGGCCATTTTGGCCTTCTCCCCAACAATAAAGATTGCGATCGCTTAAAATAGCACAGGCATGTTGAGAACCAACAGACATTGTATTAATGGTAAGGCTCGGATCGGGTAGATCTAAAATGGTATTAGTAACAGGGCTTTCACCAACCTGATCACCTCTTGCTGTAAGTGAAAAACTTGATACACCAAGCTGACCACTTGAGTTCTGGCCCCAACACTTGGCATTACCATCGGCCAAAACTACGCAGCTTTGGCTGCCGCCGGCAAAAACTGCAGTGCGTTCGGCAAACGTGACATTAACGGTGCAGTCCGCACTGACTTCCGCTGAAGTGTAGTTTGTTCCGGCGTCTAAAGTGCCGTCACAGCCACTAATTGAATCAATATAGTAGCCACTGTCTGGTGTAACAGTAAGCATTGCTGTATCGCCGTCTGCAACACTTTGTGTTGTTGGGTTAATATTGCCGCCAACACCTGCAGTACCGGTAACGGTATACAATGCACGAAACGTTGCAGACACGGCACAGTTGGTAAATAACGACGTGGTGGTATAGGTGGTGCCATTTAATGACCCGCCGCAACCACTTACACTATCGATGCTAAATCCGGCGTTAGGGCTGACAGTCAGGCTTGCTGTGGCGCCTTGATCTATGTTTTGAGAAGCTGGGGTGATAGTGCCGCCGGCACCTGCAGTGCTGGTTACTGTTACTGTAGGTAGCGCAACAGCCACAAGTGAAAAATTGGCAGTAACAGCACAGCTGGCAGTGAGTGTGCCGGTAGTATAGCTGTTGCCGGATAAGCTTCCGCCACAACCTGTCACAGTGCCGATATTATAACCATTGTTCGCTGTAACCGTTAAGGTTGCTGTGCTACCCGGTTCAAGGGTTTGCGTGGCTGGGGAAATAGTGCCGCCCGCGCTGGCTATGCCGGTTACAATAACCCCGGGAGAAAAGCTGGCAGTAATGGCGCAGCTTTCAGTGATAGCTGCAGTAGTGTAAGTTGCACCGGAGAGACTACCACCACAGCCGGTAACGGCTGCTATGGTATAACCACTGTCTGCTGTTACGGTAACCGTGACTTTTTGGCCTGATGTTACAGCAGCTGACACCAGAGACACGCTACCGCCGGTGCCGGCGGCGGCTGTAACCGTAAACCTTACCGGTGGCTCACTAACATCATTGTCACTATCATTACAGCCATAAAGGCCGATTGTTGCTATAAGTATTGCGCCCAGCTTTGTTTTCAAAGGCATAATATATTCCCGTTAAAATTATACTGTGTGGGGGGTTAATATAAACACTTACAATAGTGCATCCCCAAAAACTCATTTGCTGTAACGTTAATGATAGTATTCAGCGAACTGGCACGCACATGGCTTTATAGTAGGCTATTGGCAATGATGTTGTGGATTAAATTTTAATTATCTTGGCGGCAATAAAAAAAACCCTGAAATCAGGGTTTTTTACTATGGTGTTGCGGCTTATTTGGCAATTAAGCCATAGTCTTTATCCAGTACGGCGATAATCTCTGCTTTAGGATTGGTAGATAATGTGATTTTACGGCCAATCACTTTTTCGGCTATACCCAGATAAGTGCGGGAGATATCCAGCATTACTTGTGTGGGCAGGGCATTATCACGTGCCAGTGCTTCGCGCTCGGGCATGCGATCTTTATTCAGCAAAATATCCGGCTCGGGGAAGTTGTTCAGCAGCCACTGGCGGAAGCCTTCTTTGGACTGCTCGATAATGTTGCCGTTACGCCAGCCGGCGCCATCCCAAATACGTGAGCTGTCCGGTGTGCCGACTTCATCCATATAAATCAGTTTGCTTTGGCCGTTGGCATCTTTAACGTAGCCAAACTCAAATTTGGTATCGACAAATATCTGGTCCAGTTTGGCCAGGGCATCGCTTATTACGCCAAAGCCTTGTTTTAACAGCTTTTCGTATAAGTCGATATCGGATGCTTGTTCAAAGCCAAAGGCTGCGCTGTGACGTTCAATATCAGCACGGGAAATGTTGACATCATCTGCTTCCGGTACGCCGTCTAATCCGCTCAGAATACCTTTGGTAGAGGGCGTAATTAAAATCTGTGGCAGTTTTTGATCTTTTTGCAGGCCTTCAGGCAAGGTGATGCCGCAAAATTCACGCTCACCTTTGCTGTAAGCACGCCACATAGAGCCGGTAATGTACTGGCGGGCGATGGCTTCAATTTTTACCGGCCTGGCTTTTTGTACTATCCATACCAGCGGGTGTGGGATATCCAGAATATGGCTGTCGGCCAACCCATGTTGTTTAAACAATGAGAACCAGTGGTTGGAAATTGCATTTAACGCCGCACCTTTGCCAGGCACGCCGTTTAAGCCGTTTTCACCATGCCAAATGCAGTCAAAGGCCGAGATACGATCACTGATTACCATAATCGCCAGCGGCGTATCGGCAGCGACCGGGTAGTTTTTCTCGCGGATAAGCCTGGCGCTGTCTGCTGCGGTTAACCAGTATACGCTGCGCACTTTGCCGGAGTGGACCGGTAAATCTGTACGAATTGGCAAGTCGTCATTGACCGCCAGAACCTGAGTTGCAAGAGTCATCTTCACTTCTTCTGAGGCTGAGAAAAGGCGCGCAGAGTGTAGCAGAAACTGCAGCGTAACTGAATCGGTCTGCGCTGTTGTTTACCGCCTTAACCGGCGGTCGGGTATGCCGGCGTAGTATGCAAAATAATGGCTTTTGTAATTAAGCGTAACCAACTGTTTTTAATAGTAAAGCGCCATGGTGTTCTGCAAGGTAAATCCTTACCCTGAGCCGGAATTACACTATCCTCAGGAAAAGGAATATATGAAATCAGTTTATTTAGTATCATTGCTGGCCGTAGCGACCTTGTCAGGCCTGGCCGGCTGTGGCGGCAGTAGCAGTGACGATGCTACCGCAGACAGTTATATTCAGTTTTACAACGGCGCCGCCGTGTCGGCCAATACTTTGCTCAAAGCCGGTGATACCAACGCCGGTACAGCCACTTTTGGCGATGTCAGCACGCTTAGCGCCTTTAAGCCGGATACCTATACCGTAGAGCTGACCGATGTTGCCACCACCGACGAGCTGCTAAGCGACGATGTGACGTTGACTAAAGGCGATAAAACACTGTTGATCCTAACGCAGACGGATGAACAGTACGATTATTTAAACCTCAGCTTTAAGCGTGAGCAGGAACTGGAAGATAAGTTTAACCTGTATCTGGTGAATTTATCTGATGAGTATCCGCAGTTAGATGTGCATTTTGCGGCAGAAAATAAACCCTTTAGCGATGCGGAGCTAGTCGACTCATTAAGCCGGCATGAAATCAGCACTGCGGTAACCAAAGATACCGGTAAATTTAATATTTACCTGACGTTAGCCGGTGCTACCACACCGCTATTTGTCGCTGAAGCGGTTAACTTTGCCTATGAAAATACCTATGTACTGATTGTACGTGATAAGCATGGCCCGTTAGCGCAGCAGCTGTCACTGGACCTGGTGCTTAATTCATCCAGTGTGGTGGCGTATAACCATGTTGATGCCAGTGCCCAGTTTCGTGTATACAACAGCCTGAACCAGCCGGTAGAGGTGGCGTTGGATAACACTGCAGTAGCCACTCTGACGGCCGGTGAATTAAGCAGCTATATCGATGGCGAAAAGGGCGACTACAGTTTGTCGGCACGGGATGGTGCCGATGCGTTGTTATTAAACAGTGCGCTGCTTAGCCTGGCGGCCGGCGAGAGCAAAACCGTACTCCTGTACGCTGATGCTGATGCCAACACCGAAGCACTGAGCATTACAGAAAAAGACGTGCCGCAGGTAAAACAGCATGATGTCAGCGTAGCTAACCTGGTAACGGATTTTGAGCAGTTGCAGGTGTATTTTGTGCGCCAGAACGAAACTATCGCCAATGCTAAAAACCACATTAAGAATCTGAAGTTTAAACAGCAGCAGTACATCAGCCTGGCTAAAGATTACTATGCTATAGCACTGGTGCATGTGGCTGAAAACGGCAGCACCACCTTACTGGATAAAACCGACAGCATGATGTTAACGCCGGGTGAGCACTATACCTTGCTGGCTGAACAGGATGCCTCAGCACCGTCAGGTTATAAGTTAAAGCTGGTGAATTAAGCCGGTTAACCAACAACAAAAAAGGCGATCATCTGATCGCCTTTTTGCGTTCTATCCGCAAGCGGGTTTAGAAACTGTAATTAGCCTGAACTGCAAACAGCTGGCCTTTATTGCTGTAATCGCCCTGATAACCGCTGCCGTACAGCCGCTGGTCCTGTACGTTGTACTCACGCTCATCAACCGACACATCGCCGGTAAACAAGTAGCCGTAGGCGAAGTCCAGGCTTAGCTTATCGCTTAACTGCCAGTTGGCACCAACTGTTAACCAGACACGGTCATTCGTAGGGATACGGGCGGTTTTATGGCTTTGCTCAATCGGGTTTTCGTCATAGGCCACACCGGCTTTAAGCGTCAGGTCCGGTTGATAAACATAAGTGGTACCTACAGCAAAAGACCAGCTGTTTTGCCAGTATTCCGGAATATAACCAATATAACCTTCACTGTTCAGGTTGGGTGGCAATTGGGTATTTAAAGAAATGCTTGGGTTGGCATCATTGCTGACAATATCAATGCTTTGAAACTCGCTCCACTGCGTCCAGGCAGCGCTGAATTGCACTGATAGCGCCTCTGTTAGCTGTTGGTCCAGGCTAAAGGCGGCGCTGGCCGGAGTGGTTAAATCTAATTGGCTACCTTCAACCAAACGGTTATTGGCCGCCAGCTTGCCGGTACGTAAATCAATTGCCGGCAGGTTAGGGGCTACCACAGCAAAGTTTGGGTTGCCTGCAACATTGGCACCGGTAATGGGTGTATTGGTAATAACGGAATCGCCTTTTAGCGTGTAACGCACTGCTGAGTGCCAGGTTAATGCCACGCGTGTACCTTTAACCGGTTCGCCGTGAATACCCAAGGTATAACCAAAGGCAATATCGTCACCTTCAACTTCGTAGTGGCTGTTGCAGTAAGCGTCGTTGTATACCGGCATACCACCAAACATAGCATTGGTAGTGGCTTCGCCCAGTTCACATAAACCGCTGTGATCTTTGAACTTTGACAAGGTGCCTTCAGCTCGGTTGATTGAAATACCGGCGCCGACAGACCATTGCTCATTCAGTTTATAGCCGATAGCCGGTTGCAGGCTAAGCACTTGAATAGCGGTTTCATCGGCAAAATAGTGGCCGACAAAGTCGTCGTCGTAATCAGATGACAAACCAAAAGGCACATAAAAACCGATACCCCAACTTAATTGTTCTGACATCTTGTCGCTGTAAAACACAAAAGGCACCAGTTCGTTCAAACTATTTGCGCCTTCGCTGCGACCAACTACAGACTGGCCGTTAGCACTTTGTGCTGTTGCGTTGCGGTAATTGGTTTTAGCGCTGATCAGGTTTAAACCACCGGACAACTGCGCGCCGTCCAGTTGGGTTAAAGCTGCTGGGTTAGAGTACACCAGGGAAGCATCGGTAACCTGGGCGCCACGGCCGGCATAGGCATTACCCATGCTGCTGACCGATTGTTCGAATAATTTATAACCTTCAGCCTGCGCCGACAGACTGATAAGAGCGGAAAGTACGGCTACGGAGACGGCGGTTTTTCTAATCATATATACATACCCTGTTGAATGTAAAAAGTCAGTAGTATAGACAGGTCAGACCTTAGAGTACATGCTCTAGCCCGGATTTATTTGTGGCTTGGTCCCGGTTTGACGGTCTGAATTGCTGCGGCGATGCAGTTATGTGAGTTATCTGACTAATAGTTAGTAATTTTGACCAAACTTAAGCAGCAGACGAAGCGATAACCAAAATGAATTTGTTTTATGTAGTTGAAATTATTAATGAATTAACGATAATCATGGCTGGCACGGCTGCTGCATTAGCAATTATAACTTGCTCAGTTTTTAGTTTTCCAAAGGATGAATCATGAAAACGTCACACAGTTTTACCCTTACCGCTGCTGCTGCCATTTTGGCCAGCGTGTTGTTATCCGGTTGTAACCAGGCCAACAGCTCAACGGCCGCCACGACGGCTGAGGCTGTTATCGCCATTCCGGTGGAAGCAACACTGGCGCGGCAGGGCGAGATCAGTAGCAGCTACCGCACTACCGCGACCTTAGAGGCGCGTGCCGAAGCAGAAGTGATTAGTAAAGCTACCGGCATAGTGCAGAAAATTTTAGTGGAAGAGGGCGATAAGGTTGTCGCCGGCCAGTTGTTGGCGCAGTTAGACAATGAACGCCAGCAATACAGCCTGAACAAAGAACAAGCAGAATTAAGCCGGCTTGGCAGCGAGTTAAAACGCATGGAAGAAATGTTTCAGCGTAAATTAATCAGCGCCGACGTGTTTGAAAAGCTGCAATGGCAATATGACGCTCTGCAGGCCAGCGTAAACATGGCTGAGCTGGCACTGCGGGAAACTGATATTCGTGCGCCTATCGATGGTGTGGTATCACGCCGCTACGCTAAAGTAGGCCAGCTGATTAATCAACATGCTACGCAGTCATTGTTTCACATCGTGTCTAACCAACAATTGGAGGCGGTAGTGCATTTACCGGAGCAGCAACTGGCACAGGCGCGGGTTGGCCAAAATGCCTTATTGCAATTTGCCGGCATGACACCGGTAACAGCAGAGCTGGTGCGTATTTCACCGGTGGTAGACGCCGCCTCAGGTACAGTGCGTGCCATATTAAAAGTGGCAAATGCTCAGCAACTGCTAAAACCCGGTATGTTTGCGCAGGTGCAATTGCAGTTTGATGTAAAAGCCAATGCGTTATTGCTGCCCAAACGCGCCCTGATGAGCACGGATAACAACCAAACCGTGTTTGTTATCGATAGCGAGAATAAAGTCAGCCGCAAGCAGGTTCATCTGGGTTATCAGGCCGACGATACCGTTGAAGTATTGTCCGGCCTGGCACCTGGTGAGCAAGTGGTTATCGCCGGCCAGTCTGCACTGAAAGATGAAGCCCTGGTTAATGTGGTAACAGTACGCGAGTTCTGATTACTTCAACCCGAACCGGTTTACCCACGCCGACACGCCGTAAACCCATCCATGGGGGCTCGTCTCAGCCCGTCCGGGGCTTCAACGGTCAGCTTAGGGTAAACCTGTTCTCTGTAAAGTGATTAAACTTTTAAATAACTAAAACAAAAATAACGCTCACAGGACTTGATGCTATGAAGCTGGTAGATATAGCTGTAACCCGCCCCGTTACTATCTGGATGTTTACCCTGGGTATTTTACTCTTTGGTTTGGTGGCTGCCGGCCGCCTGGCCGTGAATTTACTGCCGGATTTATCCTATCCGTCATTAACAGTTCGTACCGAATTTATTGGCGCTGCACCGGCTGAAGTCGAGCAGTTGGTCAGCAAGCCGATTGAAGAGGCGGTAGGTATTGTTAAAGGCGTGCGCAAGGTGCAATCGGTATCGCGCTCCGGCCGCTCTGATGTGGTAATGGAGTTTGACTGGGGCACCGATATGGACGTGGCCGCGCTGGAAGTGCGCGAAAAGCTCGATGTATTGTTTCTGCCGCTGGAAATTGAAAAACCGCTGCTGCTGCGTTTTAACCCCAACCTCGACCCTATAGTGCGGCTGGCACTAAGCCGTGAAAATGCCGGTGAAGCGTTAAACCCGGCGCAATTGGTTAGTTTGCGTACCTTTGCCGAAGAAGACTTACGCCGCGCGCTGGAGTCTTTACCCGGTGTGGCCGCGGTGCGGCCCGATGGCGGCTTAAGCCAGGAAATTCAAATTTTGGTTGACCCGCAAAAGCTCAGCCAACTGCAGTTGGATATCAGCCATATAACCGAACGTTTACGCGAAGAAAACCTGAACCAGGCCGGCGGACGGCTGGAAACCAGCAGTTATGATTATTTGGTGCGTACCATTAATCAGTTCGAAGACTTAAAGCAAATTGAAAATCTTTACGTGGCACAGGTAAACGACAGCCAGGTACGGTTAAAAGATGTGGCCGAAGTACGCGACAGCTTTGTTGACCGGCAAAGTATTACCTATGTTGACGGTAAAGAAGCCATTGAAGTAGCAGTATATAAAGAAGGTGATTCCAATACGGTACAGGTCGCGAAAACGCTGCTGGCACAATTGCCGCAGTTGGAAAAAGCGCTGCCGGCCGGTTACCGCTTAACTCTGGTATATGACCAGTCAGAGTTTATTAAGCAAGCTATAGACGAAGTAAAATCGGCGGCGGTTATCGGCGGTTTGCTGGCTATGCTGGTGCTGTATCTGTTTTTGCGTAATGTCTGGGCCACGCTGATTATCTCGATATCTATTCCGGTGTCAGTTATCGCGACCTTTAATTTGATGTACGGTCAGGGTATTACGCTGAATATGATGAGCCTGGGCGGTATCGCCCTGGCGGTAGGTTTGCTGGTGGATAACGCCATAGTGGTGCTGGAAAACATTGCCAGACATAAAGAGCAGGGCAAACCGGCGTTTGAAGCGGCAAAAACCGGCACACGGGAAGTGGCCATGGCCATTACCGCCTCTACCTTAACCACTGTGGCGGTGTTTTTTCCACTGGTATTTGTTGAAGGTATTGCCGGCCAGCTGTTTCGTGACCAGGCGTTAACGGTGACATTTGCGTTGCTGGCATCGCTGGTGGTGGCACTTACATTGATACCGACTATGGCCGCCCGCGAATATGCCGGCAAAGCTGTACCTGCACCGGTGGTGCCTGCTACGGCTGCGGTAGCGCCCCGGCGCTGGTATTACTGGCCAACATGGCCACTGCGTATGCTGGGGCAAGCGCTGCGTGGTTTATTGATGTTATTGGTCACCGCAGCAACCCTGGTGTTTCGTGTAATCAGCCGTGGTCTGGCGTTGTTGTTTAAACCGCTGTTGCGGCTGGTGCAATGGCTGCTAAGTGTTATTGAAGCCTTTTACCGTATAGCGCTGCAGGCGGCGCTGGCGGCCAAAGCGCTGACTATTGGCCTGACATTGCTTATCGCCGGCGGTTGTTTTTTATTGTTACCGCGTTTAGGTGCCGACGTGATCCCGGCGATGAGCCAGGGCGAGTTTTATGTTGAAGTGCAATTACCGGTGGGTAGTGCTATTGAGCAAACCGATAAGGTGCTGAAGCAACTGGCGCTGTTGGCCGCTGAGCAAACGGCAGTAAAACGCAGCTATGCGCAGGCCGGTACCGGTGCGCAGATGACAGTAGATCCCGATATCGGCGGCAGCCACTGGGGCCGGTTAAATATTGTCTTACAGCCCGGCAGCAGTGCTGAGCAAGAGCAGCTGGTTATCGGTACATTGCGGGACTATCTGGCGCAACAACCGGATGTCACAGTAAAAATTGACCGGCCGCAGTTGTTTAGTTTCTCCACGCCGTTGGAAATAGAGTTGTCCGGTTATGAATTAGCGCAGCTGAAAACGGCGGCCGATGGCCTGGTAACCGCACTGGCCGGCGATCCACGTTTTACCGATGTGAAAACCAGCCTGCGGCCGGGCCAGCCGGAGATCACGCTGTACTTTAACCACGGTTTGTTATCGCAACTTGGCCTGACTTCACATGATGTGGCTAAACGGGTCGCGGCCTATGTCGGCGGCGAGCTGGCGGGGCAGTATTCGGTTAACGACCGTAAAGTGGATATCCGCGTGCGGTTAGCTGAGCAGTATCGGCAGTCAGAGCAACAGTTAGCACAGTTAATCATTAACCCCGGCAGCAACAAACCACTGCCGTTGTCAGCGGTTGCTGAAATAAAGCGTGAGACCGGCCCGAGTGAAATTACGCGGATTGGCCAGCAACGTGTCGCTCTGGTGAGCGCAAATCTGGCCTTTGGTGACCTGGAGCAGGCAACGCAAAGCGCGGCTGCTATTTTAGCCGGTCAAGCTTTGCCCTATGGTGTTACGGCTGCAGTAATGGGCCAAAGCGAAGAGATGCAGCGCGCTTATACCTCACTGACGATGGCATTGCTGCTGGCGGTGTTTTTGGTATATCTGGTGATGGCGTCGCAGTTTGAAAACTTGCTGCAGCCGCTGTTAATTCTGTTTACCGTACCGCTGGCGGCCGCCGGTGCTATTTTAGGTTTATGGCTAACCGATACACGGTTGTCGGTTATCGTGTTTATCGGTCTGATTATGCTGGCCGGGATAGTGGTAAATAACGCCATAGTATTGATAGACCGTATTAATCAGCTGCGTGGCGAGGGCATGGCGTTGCAGCCGGCCGTTATTGAGGCCGGCGCCAGCCGGTTGCGGCCGGTATTAATGACTACCCTTACCACCATTTTAGGCTTGCTGCCGATGGCACTGGGTACCGGTGATGGCAGTGAAATTCGCGCGCCGATGGCGATCACGGTGATCTTTGGCCTGGCACTGGCTACTATGCTGACACTGTTGTTTATTCCGGTGTTGTATGCACTGGTAAGCCGCGACGCGGCGCCATCTGCGGTGCATGTTGCGCAGGAGACCGGCGTATGAACCAGCAGCCTTTAGCCATTACGCGGTTTGCGTTAACGCGGCCGGTGACCATTTGCATGTTATTTTTGTCGATGCTGGTGTTTGGTATTATCGCCAGCCGCATGCTGCCACTGGAGAAATTCCCCGGCATTGATATTCCGCAAATCTTTATTAATGTGCCGTACAACAACGCCACCCCTACCGAAATTGAACGCTTAATCACCAGGCCACTGGAGGAAGCACTGGCTACGGTTACCGGCATTAAGCAGATGCGCTCCTGGTCAAATGAGAACAGCGCTGAGCTGTCGCTGGAGTTTAACTGGGAAGAGAACATCAGCAGTAAAAGCATTGAAGTGCGCGAGCGGCTGGACAGTATCCGGCATTTACTGCCAAAAGATGTCGAGCGGGTACTGGTGTTTCAGTTTAATACCAATGATATGCCGATTTTTCAACTGCGTATTTCCAGTGAACGCGACCTGGCCATGGCTTACGACTTATTGGAGCGCCAGATAAAACGCCCGCTGGAACGGGTGCAGGGCGTATCTAAGGTTGAACTGTATGGCGTGGAAAAACGTCAGGTAGTTATCAGGCTTAACCCTGACAAAATGCGGGCATTAAATATCGACGCTACTGCTGTCGTCAGCATGTTGCAAAGCAATAACTTTGCTATGACAGCCGGTGAGCTGCGCAACAGTACAAACAGCATTTTGGTAAAGCCGGTGGGCGAATACCGCGACTTGGAGCAGATTGCTGCGTTACCGCTGCGGCCCGGCTTAAGCTTGCGTGAAGTCGCTACGGTGCAGTTGGAGCTACCAAAGCGTGAGGACGGCCGTCATCTGGATCAAACCTATGCGGTGGGCATGAATGTGTTTAAAGAGTCCGGTGCCAATCTGGTTGAGGTGGCAAAAGCGGCGCTGGCGGTGGTAGAGGCGGCAGATAAAGACCCGGCGTTTAATGGTATCAGCCTGTACATTATGGATGATACCGCCAAAGGCGTAACCACCTCGCTGGCAGATTTACTCAGCGCCGGTGGTATCGGCGCATTATTATCCTTTGCCGTGTTGTATCTGTTTTTACGTCATATCGGTACCACTATGGTGGTGGTGCTGGCTGTACCGGTGTCTATTTGCATTGCGCTGGGGCTGATGTATTTTCTTGGCTATAGCCTGAATATCTTAAGCATGATGGGCCTGATGCTGGCTATCGGTATGCTGGTAGATAACGCTGTGGTGGTGACCGAAAGCATTTTTCGTGAACGGGCGGCGGGTGGCGATGTAAAAGCCGCTACTGCACGCGGGGTGCGCAGGGTAAGTCTGGCCGTAGTTGCCGGCACCGCCACAACGGCCATCGTGTTCTTACCTAATATTGTCGGCCAGAAAATGGAGCTAACTATTTTTCTTGAGCATGTCGCCATCGCAATTTGCTTGTGTTTGGCGGTAAGCCTGGTGATGGCGCTAACCTTGATCCCGCTGCTCACCACCGGCTTAAAAATGCAGCCGCAACAGCAGAACAATGCGCCGGATAGAGCCGGTGCATTTGAAGCACGCTACTCTAAGGTGCTGCGTTGGGTGATGTATCATCCGCGCTGGTCGGCACTGTGTGCGGTACTGTTGCTGTGCAGTATCGTCATTCCGATGGGCGCGGTGTCCGGCGGTGACGATGACAATGAAGACAGCGGCCGTATTTTTTTAAACTACAACGTGCAGGGTAACTATGCGCTGGCAGAAGTTGAGGCTGAAGTCAGCATTATGGAAGCCTATTTGTATGCCAATAAAGAGCGCTTTGATATTGAGTCGGTGTATAGCTACTACCGTGCCGGCTACGCTAATTCAATCATTATTCTCAAAGAGCAGTTAAGCCAACCATTAGCGCAATTAAAAGAGGCTATCCGCAAAGACTGGCCGGCGCTGGTGCGATCAAAACCGTCTTTTGGTTGGGGTGATAACGGCGGCTTGGAAGTGCATTTGCTGGGCAGCTCTACGGAAGTTTTAATGGCGCTGGCCACAGATATTGAGCCAATGCTGGCCGCCGTTAAAGGCCTGGAGGATGTCAGCTCTGAAATTGCGCTGGGACAGCGGGAAATTCAAATAACCCTGCAACTGGAGCAACTGCAGCGCCACGGTTTAACAGCACAACAGGTTGCCGGTGCCGTGGCACTGGCGCTGCGCGGGACTAATTTACGCACTTATCGCAGCGCAGAGCAGGGCGAGTTGTTAATGCGGGTATTGTACGATGAGAAAGTCAGCCATTCGTTTGCTGAGCTATCGGCGTTACCCATTTTAACTAAAGACGGCGTGGTAATCAGCCTGCAGCAGCTGGCTACACTGAAAATAGCACCACGGTTGGATCAAATTCGCCGTTTTGACCGGCAAACCGGCATAGCGGTACGGATGAATTTGGCCAAAGACTACAAAATGGACACCGCCCGTGAAGATATTAAAAAAGTGATGGACCAGCTGGCGTTGCCGCCGGGGTATCGCTGGTCATTTCAGGGCGGCTTTCAGCGCCAGGACGAGTCGCAGCAAGTAATGGTAGTCAATATGTTACTGGCCGTGGCCATGATTTATATCGTAATGGCTGCCTTATTCGAGTCGCTGTTATTGCCTACTGCAGTTATCGGCTCCTTACTGTTTTCTCTGGCCGGCGTGTTCTGGACCTTTATGTTTACCGGCACCACCATGGGCATTATGGGCATGATAGGTATGTTGGTGTTAATGGGAATAGTGGTTAACAACGGCATAGTGTTGGTAGACCGTATAAATCAGGACCGGCAGGAAAACCCGCAAACGCCGCTGCGTGAACTGATTATTCATGCGTGTGAGTCGCGGTTACGGCCGATATTGATGACGGTATCAACCACCGTATTGGGCTTGCTGCCACTGGCGCTGGGCGGCACGCAAATTGGCGGCGACGGCCCAAGCTATGCCCCGATGGCGATAGCCATTATCGGCGGCCTGCTGTTTTCTACCCTAACCAGCCTGGTGCTGGTGCCGCTAACTTACCAGGGCCTGGTTAATCTTACTGCCGGTTGGGCCAACTGGCGCGCTAACGCCAAACGCTGGGCCGATAAAGTGTGGGCCTGATTAGTGCTTTACAGCTGCCGGCAGACTGATTAGAATGCGCCGGTCCTTAAGGGAGTAATCTGCAACTGCATTATGCAGTTGCGCTGTGGTCAACATACTTGTGCCTCAATGCACATGGTTACAGCGTTCAGCGCCCGCTGAATTGATGAGACTTAAGACACATTAACGGCCCACTGCGGGAGTCGTTTCTGTGTCTTATGTTATTCCCGCTAAGGTGTTATTGATGGAAGCGCTGTTCTCCTCGTTTACTGCTGTGGCTATTGCTGAAATTGGCGATAAAACCCAGTTACTTTCCCTGTTTCTTGCTGCCAGGTTTCGCGCTAAAGGCGCCATTATTGCCGGCATTTTGGTCGCGACCTTGCTTAACCATGCAGCGTCAGCCTGGCTTGGCGTATGGGTGGCGCAGTTTATTCCGCAGGGCTGGCACAGCGCATTGCTTGGTGGCAGCTTTATTGCTGTGGCGCTGTGGCTGTTAATTCCGGATAAAGACGACAGCGAAGACACAGGCGTTTTACGTTACGGCGCCTTTGCCGCCAGTTGTATCTTATTTTTCCTGGCTGAAATCGGCGACAAAACCCAAATTGCGACGGTGCTGCTGGCGGCCAGTTTCCCTGATGCCGTCTGGTGGGTTATTTGGGGCACAACGCTTGGCATGTTGGCGGCTAATGTACCGGTGGTGTATGCCGGCAGTTGGTTATTACAACGTATACCGCTGAATGTTGCGCGCTATTGTGCCTGTGGCGTGTTTATGCTGATTGGTGTGCTGATTATTTTTTCCGGGTCCGGCTTTTAACCAATAATGCCGGCAACCAATAATGCCGGAAAAATAAGTACCGAGCTGTAAATAAAGCAGGCTTGCTGCGCTGTGCCTGCTATTTTGTTACATTTTTTGTCATCATTTTATCACTGTCCTGTTGTAGAATGTTTAGCGTTACTTTTGCTCTGATCTTATTACGCCGTTGCGCTGTAATGGTTCGGGGCCTTTTGTTTGCCTGGCAGTACAGTTCTAATACTATAAACGCCATTGTCTATTACGCACTATCTGGTTGAATTTATGAATAAAATTAAAGCTTTTGTTATCGCCGTCATACTATTGGTAGTGGTGTTTGCTGTATTGGCCGGGGTAAAAGGTAATCAAATCGTGATGATGATTGAATCGGGTGAGCAGTTTGTGCCACCACCGGAGTCAGTCAGCACTACTGTAGTAGAGCAACAAAGCTGGAGTAATCATTTTACTGCAACCGGTACTGTATTGGCTGATGAAGGTATCACTATCTCAGCGGAAGTATCCGGTAAAGTGAAGCGTATAAGCTTTAAAAACGGTGCTTATGTTGAGGCCGGCACGGTACTGTTAGAGCAGGAGTCCGGTAACGAGCAGGCTCAGCTGCGGGCTGCATTGGCGCGCTTAACCTTAGCACAACAAAACTATCAACGTCTGGTTGAATTGCGCCGCGATAAAATTGCCACCCAAAGCGAAATGGACGGCAGTAAACAACAGTTGGATTCGGCACAGGCCGAAGTTGACAGTTTACGTTCTACTTTAGATAAAAAAGTGCTGCGTGCGCCATTCTCCGGCCGTTTGGGTATTCGGGTGGTTGATGTCGGTGCCGATTTACAGCCGGGTGCTGAGGTGGTGTCATTACAGGCCAGTAACGCGGTAAGAGTAAACTTCCCGGTGCCGCAGCATAAGTTGCCTGTGATGCGTATCGGCTTGCCGGTAAGCGTTAGCGTGAATGGTGGTGCGGTGCTGGTGGCAGGCGAAATCACCGCCATTGCACCACAGCTTAACAGCGCTACCCGTAATGCTGTGGTGCAATCGCTGTTAGATAATAAAGCCAATGCCTTAGTGCCCGGCATGGCGGTAACGGTAAAGGTAACATTAGAGCAGCCATCAGATGTGTTGGTGGTGCCGGCAACAGCGCTGATTTATGCGCCTTACGGCGACACGGTTTTTGTGGTTGAAAAAGCCAAACAAGGTGAAGGCCTGGTAGCCAGACAGCAGTTTGTAAGGCTGGGCGCGTCGCGCGGCGATTTTGTTGAAATTCTCGAAGGCATTAAACAGGGCGACGAAGTGGTTACCTCAGGTGCGTTTAAATTATTTAATGGCCAAAGTGTGATTAAAACTGACAGCCCGGCGCCAAAGTACAGCACAACCCCTACGCCGGCTGATGCCTGATATCGGTTAATTTAAAAATAACGTATTGAGATAATTATGAAATTCACCGATATTTTTATCAAAAAACCGGTATTGGCCATTGTCGTCAGCTTACTTATCTTGCTGGCCGGCTTTCAGTCAATGAGCAATATGACGGTGCGGCAGTATCCGCGCTCTGACATTGCCGTGATTAAAATTACTACTGTATATGTCGGCGCTAATGCTGAGCTGGTACGCGGTTTTATTACCACACCGATAGAACGGGCTATAGCCTCTGCCGGCGGCATCGACTATATCGAGTCGCAAAGCACTATGGGCGTGTCGACGGTTACAGCGCACTTACAGCTGAATTATGATCCGCTCAAGGCCATGACCGAAATCAGCGCTAAGGTGAATCAGGTACGCGGCGAGTTACCGCCTGAGTCTGAGCTGCCGGCTATTGCGGTAGAAGCGGCTGACAGCCAGTTTGCCTCGGCTTATTTAAGTTTTTCTTCGGACATTTTGCAGCAAAACCAAATTACCGAGTTTTTAAGCCGTTCGGTGCAACCGCGTTTAATTGCAATTGCCGGGGTGCAAAAAGCCGATATTTTAGGCGGCCGTACTTTTGCTATGCGTATTTGGTTAAAACCAGAGCAGATGGCGGCGCTGGGTGTAACGGCGTCAGATGTGCGCCAGGCGCTTAGCGACAACAATGTACAAGCGGCTATCGGCCAAACGCGCGGTGCTTATACTCAGGTGAATTTGCGCGCCAATACCGATATGAAAAGCGTTGATGAGTTTAAGCGCATTGTGCTGCGCCAGAGTGACGCTGGCGTAGTGCGGTTGTCTGATGTGGCCGATGTTGAACTGGGTGCTGATGATTACAATACCAACGTAAACTACTCCGGTGAAACGGCGGTGTTTATGGGCGTATTTGTCTCGCCCACGGCCAATTCACTGGACGTGATTAAAGCCGTAACAGAAGAGATGGCGCTGATCCAATCTGAGTTACCCTCCGGCCTTACCGGTGAAGTATCTTACGATGCCACTAAATATATTCAGGCGGCGATTGATGATGTGCTGAAAACCCTCGCTGAAACGCTGCTGATTATTGTTATTGTGATCTTTTTGTTCCTTGGCTTTAGCCGCTCAGTGTTAATCCCGTTGGTGGCCATTCCGTTGTCGCTGATTGGTGCGGTATTTATTATGAAGGTGTTTGGCTTCTCGCTGAACTTGCTGACCTTGCTATCGATAGTACTCAGCGTGGGTTTGGTGGTAGATGATGCCATCGTGATGGTAGAGAACATCGAGCGGCATATTCAGGATGGCTTAAAGCCGTTTAAAGCCGCTATTGTCGCTGCCCGCGAGCTCGGTGGGCCCATTATTGCCATGACCATAACCCTGGTGTCTGTGTATGTGCCTATAGGTTTGCAGGGCGGCTTAACCGGTACCTTATTCCGTGAATTTGCCATTACCCTGGCCGGCGCGGTAACCATTTCGGCTATTGTTGCTATTACCTTATCGCCGATGATGGCGTCAAAAATGCTCAAACCACACAGCAGTTTAAAAGCGCCGCTGGACGGCATTTTTAACCGCTTTAAGCATTTTTACAGCCGCCAGTTGGATAAAAGCCTGAATAACCGCATTGGCGTTTATGTGTTTTGGATTGGTATCAGTGCGCTTTGTGTGCCGCTGTACAGCATGTCACCCAAAGAGCTGGCACCAACAGAAGACCAGGGCGTTATATTTGGTATTGTCGACTCACCGGCTAACTCGACGGTAGATCAATCGTCGTTTTACGGTAAGGCGGTGAACGAAGCCTTTATGTCGGTAGAAGAAACCGACTTTACCTTCCAGATCACCTTTCCGACCGGCGGTTTTGGCGGCATGGTTACCAAACCATGGGATGAACGGGAGCGCACGGTATTTGACATGATGCCGGAAGTGCAGCAAAAGTTATCGCAAATTGCCGGGGTGCGTATTTTACCGATTACGCCGGCGGCACTGCCTGGCGGTGGTAATTTCCCGGTTGAGTTTGTTATTACCTCTACGGCAAATTCAAAAGAAATTTACGATTACGCGCTGCAACTGGAAAAAGTGATGCGCGAAAGCGGCACCTTTCCGTTTCAGCTTATCGATATGAAGGTCGATCAACCCGAGTATTTACTGAACATAGACCGCGAAAAAGTCGCTGACTTAGGCCTGAATATGCGTGATGTGGTTAACGATTTAGGCACCTTATTAGGCGGTGGTTATGTTAACCGCTTTAATATGGCCGGGCAAAGTTACAAGGTGATACCCCAGGTAAAACGCAGCGAGCGTTTAACCCCGGACAGTTTGACGGATCTGTACATTACCGGTCCTGACGGTGAAATGATCCGTGTCGATCAAATTGCCAGCCTGAGCCACAGCACAGTACCGCGCAGTATTAACCGCATGCAGCAGTTAAACGCGGTTAAAATCAGCGCTGTAACCATTAAGCCATTGGATGAAACGCTGCAATATCTGGAAGCTGAAGCGAAAAAAATCCTGCCGGCCAGTTATTCCGTTGATTACACCGGTGAATCGCGGCAGTTAAAGCGTGAAGGTAATACCTTTTTGCCGGCATTCCTGTTAGCCATTACCATGATTTTTCTGGTGTTAGCGGCGCAGTACAACAGCTTTCGCGACCCTATGGTAATTTTATTGGGCTCGGTGCCGATGGCACTTTTCGGTGCCTTAGTGTTTACCTTCTTAAAAATACCGGCACCGATGCCGCACTTTACCGATGCCTTTACCAGCACGTTAAATATTTACTCGCAGGTGGGCCTGGTGACATTAATCGGCCTTATTGCCCGCAACGGTATCTTAGTGGTGGAGTTTGCCAATAAGCTGCAAGAGCAGGGCAAAGCCAAGCTGGATGCTATACGCGAAGCGTCAGTATTACGCTTGCGCCCGGTTATGATGACCAGCCTGGCCACTATTGCCGGCCATACACCACTGATATTTGCTACCGGTGCCGGTGCCGGGGCGCGTAATTCTATCGGTATCGTATTGGTACTGGGGATGACCATCGGTACCTTGTTTACGCTGTTTGTATTGCCGTCGGTGTATATGCTGATTGCCAAAGATCACAGTAAAGACAAGTTAGCAGCAGAAGATGATATGGAACCGGATACCGTGTCTGTATAAATAACGCTGATACAATAAAAAGCCCGGTGTAAGCCGGGCTTTTGTTTATCCGCAACAGGCGTTTTACTTATCCCGGGCTAAATATTCCCGGTCATAAAAGGTGCGCAACCAGTGCGGCCGGTATATCGCCATTAAGGTAATGGCGCTGCCGTTGAGCAAGGCTTCGGGAAACCAGATTAACAGCGCTAACTGCCAGTAATCATTAATAACCGTATGCCAGTCATAGCGGCCTTCCAGGCCAAACCACAGCGAGGTCAGGCTAATTTGCAGCACAATAGTCAGCGCTGCGGCAATAAACCCCGCGACAAAAATATACACAAACAGATGCCGGTTCAGGTAGCGGTAACTTGCCAGGAACAGCAGGTAACTGAACAGCGCCGGTAGTATCACAGTGCTGAGTAAAAATAAGCCGCTGTCTTGCCACGGCAGCTTATCAAAGCAAACTAACAGCAAGGTGGGCAGCAGACAAATCCACACCGCAATGCGCCAGCCATGACACAGCACCAGAGTGGTTAGCAGCAGAAAATGCAGGTTTAAGCCATCCTTAATACCGGCCTGCACACTCCAAAGTAAGCTTAGTGCCACCACGGAAGCGAACACAAAATGCTGATAGCCTTGCTCATCGCGCAGCTTCGGCAACAATTCCCGTGGGTAAACAGATAACATAAACAGCATGGCCAACAGGGCACCGGCAATTTGCCAACTGGTCATAAGATACTACTTCGCTGGTCTGACATTACCCTATTGTAACGGCTGCGTTTGGTTCAGTCACCGGCCTTATCAGTATCAGAGGCCTCCAGCAAACGCCCGACACCCAGTGCGGTGCTGATTAATAACACTGGCACAGCGAAAAAATGCATCATCAGCGACAACTCTGCGGCAAAGTTGATCCAGAAGATCAGCAGCCAGCTGACGGCCCAGGCTGCGATAGTCAGCCACTTAGCGGTAATGTTATTCATACTGCCTCCTGCATCAGGTGATTAGATACTGCAACCTCAGTCTAGCCCTTGCCAATACACAAAAGCAGTGTCACTATTGATAAAAATAAGGTGAATAGTGACAAGTTGTTGCGATAGATTATGAGAGGCACCCAATGAAACAGATCGCTATATTGGCCACCAACAGCAGCATTAGTAGCGATGTACTGGGCTTGCTGGACTTTTTTGAGTACTGCAATGTACTGTGGCGTTATCAGCATGGCGCGCAGGCTGCATCGCTGTTTCACTGCTATCTGGTATCACCGGATGGCAAGCCGCTGACGCTGAAACAGGGTGTAACACTGGCCGTGCAACCACATAACTGGCAACAGGCTGATGCTGTGGTCCTGCCTGCTGCGTATGCTTATAGCCGTGCTCAGCTCTCAGCACTGGCACAACAATCGGCGGGGTATTTTCCCGGTTTGGCGCATGCCTTGGCCAATGGCAGTATTATCGCAGCACACTGCACCGGCACCTTTATTCTGGCTGGCAGTGGCTTGCTTGAGCATAAAAATGCCACCTCCAGCTGGTTTTTTAAAGACGTGTTTCAAAGCCTTTATCCGGCAGTGCATTTACAGCTGAATAAACTGCTGGTACAGGATGGTAATTTGCTTACTGCAGGTGCCACCACAGCCTTTATGAACTTATGTCTGGCAGTGACCGAGCGCCTGGCAGGAGAAGAATTTGCCCGTCAGATCGGCAAAATAATGCTGACAGATCCTAACCGCAGCTCGCAAATTCCGTATATGGATTTATCGGTAGGCCAGCAGCACAGCGATTTGCTGATTGCTCAGGTGCAAAAGCAGCTGATTAAATCATTGGCGCAACCCTTTGCGCTGGAACAGCTGGCCGCGCAGTTTCATTTAACCAAACGCACGCTGCTGCGCCGATTTAAGACGGCACTTAACGATACGCCATTAAACTATCTGCAGCGCTTACGGGTAGAACACGCCAAGCGCCTGCTGGAAACCACCAATACCCCAATAGAGCAAATTGTGCAGCAGGTGGGGTATGAGGATATGAGCTCATTTCGCAAATTGTTTCTTAATTACACTGAATTAAGCCCCAGCCAGTACCGACAGAAATTTATGCAAGAAGGGCATTTCAGTTGCTGCGCTGAAAATTAATTTAAGCTGAGGCTTGCATGCATTGATTACATCTGTAATAGTAATGGTATTACAGGTGTAATCAATGGGGCAACTTATGATTGAAATCAGCAATGCTGAGCTTAGTGTGATGCAGGTGCTGTGGCAGCGTCAGCCGTTATCGGCCAATGACGTGGTGGCAGCACTGGGCAATGACAAAGACTGGCATGAAAAAACGGTAAAAACCCTGCTGAACCGCCTGGTGGCTAAAGGCGCATTGGGCTTTGATAAAGATGGCCGAGCCTATTTATATTACCCGTTAATTGTGCAACAGGATTACCAGCTTGAGCAAAGCCGCACCTTTGTTGACCGCTTGTTTGCTGGCCGTGTTGCTCCGCTGGTGGCGGGTTTTGCCAGCCAAAATCAGCTTAATGCTGATGACGTGCAGCAGTTAAAAAACCTGATTGCACAATGGGAGCAGGAGCAGAAGAATGACTAGTTATCTGCTGCAACTGTCACTGCCTTTATCGCTACTGTTGCTGCTATTATTGCTGGCGCAGAAAGTGTTACTTAAACCCCTCGGTGCCCGCAGCGTTTATGCATTGTGGGCGGCGGTGCCGGTGTTTTTGTTGACCTCTATGTTGGTTTCCTTTTCACCGGTAGCAATTCACAGCGACGTAATAAAGCGCTACCAGGTAGGGCTGCAACAGGTTTCCAGCGCTGTCAGTACGACAAATTGGTTGTTTTGGCTGTGGTTGCTTGGCGTGGCGTTATGCAGCGCTTACTTACTGTTAAATTACCTCAGTAGCAGGGCGCAGTATTTACGCGCTACACCGCTACAGCTAACACCTGCAATACTGCATTGCCGCCAGGCTAATGATAATAGCGGCCCTTATATTGCCGGGCTTATAGTGCCGCGCATTTTATTGCCGCACGATTTCTTTACCCGCTTTGATGCTACCCAACAGCAGCTTATTTTGCAGCATGAGCTAACGCACTGGCGCCGTGGAGACTTACATCTGAATTACCTTGCACTTCTGTTGCTGTGTTTATGCTGGTTTAACCCACTGTGTTGGCTGGCTTATAGCCGCTATCGTCAGGCGCAGGAGCTGGCTTGCGACGCCGTGGTAACACAATACGCCAGTAAGGCAGAAAGAATTGCTTATGGTTATGCCTTACTAAGCAGTACACAGCAGTCATCAGCAAACTGGTGGCCGCTTACTCACCACTATGGAGACTTTAACACGATGAAACAACGTATTATGCAGCTGCAACGGCAGCAAGGGTTAAGCAAAACGGCAGTACTACTGGTGCTGGCTTTAGTAACGTCAGTGACCTTGTTAGTGCAGCAACCGGCACAGGCCGGTGCAGACAAAGCCACTCAGCTTACTGCCGTATCACGGGTTGAACCGCGTTATCCAGTGCAAGCGGCACAGCAGGGAATTGCCGGTTATGTGCAGATCCAGTTTGATGTTGATGCGCAGGGCAACGTGATCAATGCGGATGTTATTAAAGCGGTGCCTGAACAGGTATTCGCTAAAGAGGCGCTGTTTGCGGTGCAACAATGGAAATATACCGCTACAGGCCAGTTGCATAAGGCGCAACGGGTTCAGCTGGATTTCGAGCTGGATACCACTCCCGCAGATATAGAGCGGATTAATGTAGTACCGTCGCAGAAAAAGCATAACCAGAGCACTGATTAGTTTAATAAGCGAACAGCAGTGTCATCAGAGAGCGCGGTTATATTTCTTTACGACGGAGTGTTAACTGTCAGTACTGAGGGATCCCCTCGAATTTGACCATAGTATCAGCTCTTTTCCAGTTTGATTACTGACCAGTCAGACTCTGCTGCCCAGAGCATGATTTGTTGCCTCGCAGCTTGTATCTCTTCTGCAGTCAAACC
>Ga0208645_1000247_pt1 | contig 67288 bp, 63 predicted proteins | sample VirMetDEL_Sep_01_FD_184519 | JGI IMG/M metagenome (GOLD analysis project Ga0208645, IMG submission 184519) | Aqueous microbial communities from the Delaware River and Bay under freshwater to marine salinity gradient to study organic matter... | ecosystem: Environmental > Aquatic > Marine >... | reverse complement strand
GCTCACCTACGAGGAACACGCACGCATCCTCGGCGCGATCCTGTCGCGTCGCTGCGAAGAGGCACAGCTATTGCTCAAGACCCACATAGAGGTCAGCAAAGCGGAAGTGCGCAAGATCACCCTGCACATGCTGCACAGCGCCCGACAACGGGCACTGCCGGCGCAAGGGTGACGGTATGACCTTTGAATCACTGCCACCAATAACAACGCTGTCCACTTACTCACAATTGTGAATGGAGATCGCACCATGCAACGTCGCAGCCTGATCAAGGCCTTTACCCTTTCCGCTTCCATCGCCGCCATGGGCCTGAGCTGGTCCATCCAGGCCGCCGAGACCATCAAGGTCGGCGTCCTGCACTCGCTGTCCGGCACCATGGCCATTTCCGAAACCTCGCTGAAAGACATGGCGCTGATGACCATCGACGAGATCAACGCCAAGGGCGGCGTGCTCGGCAAGCAACTGGAAGCCGTAGTGGTCGACCCCGCGTCGAACTGGCCGCTGTTCGCCGAGCGTGGCCGCCAGCTGCTGACCCAGGACAAGGTCGCGGTGACCTTCGGTTGCTGGACCTCGGTGTCGCGCAAATCCGTGCTGCCGGTCTATGAAGAGCTCAACGGCCTGCTGTTCTACCCGGTGCAGTACGAAGGCGAAGAAATGTCGCCGAACGTGTTCTACACCGGTGCGGCGCCAAACCAGCAGGCCATCCCGGCGGTGGAATACCTGCTCAGCGAAGACGGCGGCGGTGCCAAGCGCTTCTTCCTGCTCGGCACCGACTACGTCTACCCGCGCACCACCAACAAGATCCTGCGCGCCTTCCTCAACAGCAAGGGCATCGCCGACAAGGACATCGAAGAGGTCTACACCCCCTTCGGCCACAGCGACTATCAAACCATCGTCGCCAACATCAAGAAGTTCTCCGCTGGCGGCAAGACGGCCGTGGTCTCCACCGTGAACGGCGACTCCAACGTGCCGTTCTACAAGGAACTGGCCAACCAGGGCCTGGAAGCCACCGAAGTGCCGGTGGTGGCCTTCTCCGTGGGGGAGGAAGAATTGCGCGGCATCGACACCAAGCCGCTGGTCGGCCACCTGGCGGCCTGGAACTACTTCCAGTCCGTGGAGAACCCGGTCAACGAGAAGTTCGTCGCCGACTGGAAGGCCTACGCCAAGGCCAAGAAACTGCCGAACGCCGACACCGTGGTGACCAACGACCCGATGGAAGCCACCTACGTGGGCATCCACATGTGGGCGCAGGCCGTCGAGAAAGCCGGCACCACCGACGTCGACAAGGTGCGTGAAGCCATGGCTGGCCAGGAGTTCGCGGCACCGAGCGGCTTCACCCTGAAGATGGACGAGAAGAACCACCACCTGCACAAGCCGGTAATGATCGGTGAGATCCAGGATAACGGTCAGTTCTCCGTGGTCTGGGAAACCGAAGGCCCGATCCGCGCTCAGCCGTGGAGCCCGTACATCGAGGGTAACGACAAGAAAGCCGATACCCCGGTGAAGTCGAACTAAGGCAAAAGCCCCTCTCGCCCAGCCCTCTCCCCCTCTCCATAGAAAGAAAGGGGTGAGAGGGGACTAGTACGGTGTTTCAACGACACACCGAGTGCTTGTCTCCCCTCTCCCGCTTGCGGGAGAGGGGCCGGGGGAGAGGGTCGCCGTAGCCCGGATGCAATCCGGGAAGCTCGCCCCGGACTTCATCCGGGCTACGCCAAGGACACCCTTATGCCCACTGCCCTTACCCGAATTCTCCTGAGCCTGCTGCTGTTGCTGCCACTGGCGGCGCAGGCTGGCGAGGCCGACGACTTCGTCGCTGCCAACGCCAGCAAACAGGCCAAACTGCTGCAGAACTGGGCCGCCGCGCCCAGCCCTGAGCGCATGCCCCTGCTGCAAGCCCTGCAGCAAGGCCACGTCGGCAGCGATGCCGACAAACGCGCCTTCATCGAACAGAACGGCACCTGGCAAGCTGCCGATGGCTCAGCCGAGGCCAATGGCACGCCGCGCAAACTGCGCCTGAACAACCGCCTGCGCGGTCTGATCGCTTTCGCCGTGGCCAGCCATCAGTTGCTCGAACACGATGTCGCTGCGCGTCTGGCCGCCGCCAAGCAGCTGCAACGCAATACGCCACCTGCCTTGCTGCCACTGCTGGAAAGCCGCGTGAGCGCCGAGGCCGACGAAAACGTACGGGACGCGCTGACGCTGGCCCTGGCCAATCTGCAGCTGGAGGCCAGCGACCCAGCCGTGCGCCTGGCTGCCGTAGAGCGTCTGGGCAAGACCGGCGACCCGCTGGCCCGCACGCGCCTGCAAAGCCTGCTCGATGGCGAAGAAAACGATGCCACCGTGCGCGCCGCTGCCGAGCAGAGCCTGGACCAGGTGAAGAACAAACTACTGATCGGCGAACTGCTCGGCCAGGCCTTCAGCGGCCTGTCGCTCGGCTCGATCCTGCTGCTCGCCGCCCTCGGTCTGGCCATCACCTTCGGCCTGCTCGGGGTGATCAACATGGCCCACGGCGAAATGCTGATGCTTGGCGCCTACACCACCTACGTGGTGCAGCTGAGCTTCCAACGCCTGGCTCCCGAATACCTCACGCTCTACCCACTGGCCGCGTTGCCGATCGCCTTTCTGGTCACGGCCTGCATCGGCATGGCGCTGGAGCGTACGGTGATCCGCCACCTCTACGGTCGCCCGCTGGAAACCCTGCTGGCCACCTGGGGTATCAGCCTGATCCTGATCCAGCTGGTACGCGTCACCTTCGGTGCGCAGAACGTCGAAGTGGCCAACCCGGCCTGGCTGTCTGGCGGCATGCAGGTGCTGCCGAACCTGGTGCTGCCGTACAACCGCATCGTCATCATCGGCTTCGCCTTGTTCGTCGTGGTCCTGACCTGGCTGCTGCTGAACAAGACGCGCCTGGGCCTGAATGTGCGTGCGGTGACGCAGAACCGCAACATGGCCGCCTGCTGCGGCGTGCCCACCGGGCGCGTGGACATGCTGGCCTTCGGTCTCGGCTCGGGCATCGCCGGCCTCGGTGGCGTGGCCCTGAGCCAGATCGGCAACGTCGGCCCGGACCTCGGCCAGAGCTACATCATCGACTCCTTCCTGGTGGTGGTGCTCGGCGGTGTCGGTCAACTGGCCGGTAGCGTACTGGCTGCCTTCGGCCTGGGCGTGGTGAACAAATTCCTCGAGCCGCAGATCGGTGCCGTGCTCGGCAAGATCCTCATCCTCGCGCTGATCATTCTGTTCATCCAGAAACGCCCGCAAGGCCTCTTCGCTCTCAAAGGACGGGTGATCGACTGATGACCATGCCACTCAATCAAACGTTGCTGGCCCGCGCCAGCGCCAAGCTCGGCCCGCAGGTTTCGCTGGCCATCGGCCTGCTGGTGCTGGCCGTGCTGCTGGCCATGCCGCTGCTGCACCTGTTGCCGGCCGACCACGCTCTGCACGTCTCGGCCTATTCGCTGACCCTGGTGGGCAAGATTCTCTGCTACGCCATCGTCGCCCTGGCGCTGGATCTGGTCTGGGGCTACGCCGGCATGCTGTCGCTGGGCCACGGCCTGTTCTTCGCCCTCGGCGGCTACGCCATGGGCATGTACCTGATGCGCCAGAGCGCCGGTGACGGCCTCCCAGCCTTCATGAGCTTTCTGGCCTGGAGCGAATTGCCCTGGTACTGGTACGGCACCTCCAGCTTCCTCTGGGCCATGTGCCTGGTGGTGCTGGCACCCGGCCTGCTGGCACTGGTGTTCGGCTTCTTCGCCTTCCGCTCGCGGATCAAGGGCGTGTACTTCTCGATCATGACTCAGGCCCTGACCTTCGCCGGCATGCTCCTGTTCTTCCGCAACGAAACCGGCTTCGGCGGCAACAACGGTTTCACCGGCTTCACCCGCATCCTCGGCTTCGACATCACCGCGCAGAGCACTCGCGCCGCGCTGTTCTTCGCCACCGTGGTGTTGCTGGTGGGCAGCCTATACCTGGGCTTTCGCCTGGCACGCAGCAAGTTTGGCCGGGTGCTCACGGCCCTGCGTGACGCCGAGAACCGCCTGATGTTCTGCGGCTACGATCCGCGCGGCTACAAGCTGTTCATCTGGGTGCTGAGCGCCGTGCTGTGCGGCCTGGCCGGTGCGCTGTACGTGCCGCAGGTAGGCATCATCAACCCCAGCGAAATGGCGCCGACGCAGTCCATCGAAGCTGCCGTGTGGGTCGCCCTGGGCGGCCGCGGCACACTGATCGGCCCGCTTCTTGGTGCCGGCCTGGTCAATGGCATGAAGAGCTGGTTCACCGTGGCGTTCCCGGAGTACTGGCTGTTCGCCCTAGGCGCGCTGTTTATCGTCGTCACCCTGTTCCTGCCACGAGGCGTCGTCGGCCTGTTGCGCAAGGAGAAGGATCAATGAAAGCCACTCCGGTATCTGAAACCATGCTCGAAGCCGCTTTCGACCCCACCGGCCTGGCCCTGGACACCGGCAAGACCGTCGGCAAGGGCGTCAACGTCCGCCATGGCACCATCCTCACGCTGGAAGATATCAACGTCAGCTTCGATGGCTTCAAGGCACTGACCAACCTGACCCTGTACATCGGCGTCGGTGAGCTGCGCTGCATCATCGGCCCCAACGGCGCCGGCAAGACCACCATGATGGACGTGATCACCGGCAAGACCCGCCCGGACAACGGCGTGGCCTACTTCGGCGAGCAGTACGACCTGACCGCCATGAGCGAAGTGCAGATCGCCCAGGCCGGCATCGGCCGCAAGTTCCAGAAGCCGACGGTGTTCGAAGCGCTGACGGTGTTCGAAAACCTGGAACTGGCACAGAAGACCAACAAGTCGGTATGGGCCAGCCTGCGCGCCAGACTCAACGGCGAGCAGAAGGATCGTATCGAGGAAGTGCTGACCACCATTCGCCTGGAAGCCTCGCGCAACCGCCCGGCTGGTCTGCTCTCCCATGGCCAGAAGCAGTTCCTGGAGATCGGCATGCTGCTGATGCAGGAGCCGCATCTGCTGCTGCTCGATGAGCCGGTGGCGGGCATGACCGATGCCGAGACCGAGTTCACCGCCGAGCTGTTCAAGTCCCTGGCGCGCAAGCACTCGCTGATGGTGGTGGAACACGACATGGGCTTCGTCGGCTCCATCGCCGACCACGTCACCGTTTTGCACCAGGGCAGCGTGCTGGCCGAAGGCTCGCTGGAGCAGGTACAGAACGACGAGCGGGTGATCGAGGTTTATCTGGGTCGCTGACGCCAGCCAGTGGGAGGGGCTTTAGCCGCGATGACTGCGTACTTCAAAAGCTCGCGGCTGAAGCCCCTCCCACACTACGAATGAAGGACATTTCTATGCTGCAAGTCCAACAACTCCACCAGTATTACGGCGGCAGCCACATCCTCCGTGGCCTGTCGTTCGACGTGAAGGTCGGCGAAGTCACCTGCCTGCTCGGCCGCAACGGCGTGGGCAAGACCACCCTGCTCAAATGCCTGATGGGCCTGATCCCGGCCAAGGACGGCAGCGTGCAATGGGAAGGCAGGCCCATCACCGCCTTCAAACCGCACCAGCGCGTGCACGCCGGCATCGCCTACGTGCCACAGGGCCGCGAAATCTTCGGCCGGCTGACGGTGGAAGAGAACCTGCTGATGGGCCTGTCGCGTTTTCCCGGCAGCCAGGCCAAGGCCGTGCCCGAGTTCATCTACGAGCTGTTCCCGGTGCTGCGCGAGATGAAGCATCGCCGTGGCGGCGATCTCTCCGGCGGCCAGCAGCAACAGCTGGCCATCGGTCGCGCGCTGGCCAGCCAGCCGCGCCTGCTGATCCTCGACGAGCCCACCGAAGGTATCCAGCCCTCGGTGATCAAGGAGATTGGCGCGGTGATCAAGAAGCTCGCCGCCCGTGGCGACATGGCCATCCTGCTGGTGGAGCAGTTCTACGACTTCGCCGCCGAACTGGCCGACCAGTACCTGGTGATGAGCCGGGGCGAAATCGTCCAGCAGGGCCGTGGCGAGAATATGGAAACCGAGGGCGTGCGCGGGTTGGTGGCGATCTAACCTGCGCCTTGATATCGACGTGAAGGCGATAACAGCGGTTCGTAGATCGTTCCTCACGCTCCGCGTGGGAATGAAGTCAGGGACGCTCCGCGTCCCCGTACGCCAGCGCGAGCGGGCGCAGAGCGCCCTGGGCTGGGCTTCCACGCTGGAGCGTGGGAGCCATCAAATTGGTGGGCTAAAGCCCACCCTACGGCAGGCGAACGATTTGTAGGGTGGGCCGGACGGCGCACCGCTTTAGCCCACCGAAATCGAAGAGCCTCAGCGGCCTTAATTCGGTCGTGCAGGGTGGGCGACGCCTCCCCTCACCAACCAGTTACTCGGCGAAATCCGAACCCTCGCGCAGCAACTGGCGTTTCACGCTCTCTAGGTGCAGGTGCGCGCTTTCGGCGTTGCCCTGCAACATCTGCCGGCAGGCTGCACTGGCAATTGCAGGCGCCACGGCCTTCAGCGGCCGACCGCTGGCCATGGCCTTGAGCTGCACTTCGGCGGCGCGCTCCAGGTAGTAGAGGTCGTCCCAGGCTTCGGCAATGCTCGGCCCCAGCACCAACGGGCCATGATTCTTCAGCATCAGCACATCGGCATCACCTGCCGCCCGGGCGATGCGCTCGCCTTCGGCATAGTTCAGCGCCAGCCCCTGGTAATCCTCATCCACCGCCAGTCGCTCGTAAAATTTCAGCGCGGTCTGCCCGGCCCAGACGAAGGGCTCACCCTCCAGCATGCACAGCGCCGTGGCATTGGGCATGTGCGTGTGGAAGGCTGCCGTGGCGCGCGGATTAAGGCGATGCAACTGGGCATGGATAAAGAAAGCCGTGGCCTCCGGGCGACCCTCACCCAGCACCACATGTCCGTCGAAATCGCAGATCAGCAGTGAGGACGCCGTGACCTCGGCAAAGGCCAGACCATAGGGGTTCACCAGAAACAACTCAGGCCGCCCCGGCACCACCACGGAAAAGTGATTGCAGATGCCCTCGCCCATGCCGAGGCGTGCAGCCATGCGAAAACACGCGGCCAGGTCGATACGCGCCTGGGCGATCGCGGGGCTATCAAGGCCATCAGTGGACGCCACGGGGGCGGTGTTGATCTCGAATGCGTGGGCCATGGTTTCACTCCTGAAAACGGATGCCTCCAGCCTAGCCTGTGCACACCAAGCGCCTAGGGACAGTTGCCCGATGTCGGCGAGCCAGACGCGCTGACCCGGCCACTTCCGGCATCTGGCCCTACGGCCAACGACCGCTTTGTTCCTAAGGTGCAGCCATCCGCAACGGCCAGCCCGAGGTCATCATGAGCACATCGATCAGCAACCAGTACGTCCACGATCTGGATCGCCAGCACGTCTTCCATTCCTGGTCGACCCAGGGCGCCCTCAACCCGCTGGTCATCGCCGGCGGCGAAGGCTGCACCCTGTGGGACTACGACGGCAAACGCTACCTCGATTTCAGCAGCCAACTGGTCAACACCAACATCGGCCACCAGCATCCGAAGGTGATCGCCGCCATTCAGGAACAGGCCGGCAGCCTGGTGACCATCGCTCCAGCCACCGCCAATCTGATGCGCGGCGAGGCGGCCAAGCGCATCCTCGCCCGCGCGCCGGCCGGCTTCTCCAAGGTGTTCTTCACCAATGCCGGCGCCGATGCCAACGAGAACGCCATGCGCATGGCGCGCCTGTACACCGGTCGCGACAAGATCCTTTCCGCCTACCGCTCCTACCACGGCAGCACCGGCGCAGCCATCGTCGCCACTGGCGATCCACGCCGCGTGCCTAACGAATACGCGCGCGGCCACGTGCACTTCTTCAACCCTTACCTGTACCGCAGCGAGTTCAACGCCGCGAACGAGGAAGAGGAATGCGCGCGTGCCCTGCAGCACCTGCGCCGGGTCATCGAATGCGAGGGCCCGGGCGCCATCGCCGCGATACTGCTGGAGAGCATCCCCGGCACCGCCGGCATTCTGGTACCGCCGAAAGGCTACATGCAGGGCGTGCGCAAGCTGGCCGACGAGTTCGGCATCCTGCTGATTCTCGACGAGGTGATGGCCGGTTTCGGCCGCACCGGTGCCTGGCTGGCGCTGGAGCATTTCGGCGTGGTGCCGGATCTGATCGTCTTCGCCAAGGGCGTCAACTCCGGCTACGTCCCGGCCGGCGGAGTGATGATCTCCAAGCCGATCTGCGATCACTTCGACAACCACTTCTTCCCCGGCGGCCTGACCTACTCAGGCCACCCGCTGGCCATGGCCGCCATCGTTGCCACGCTGGATGCGATGGCCGAGGAAGGCATAGTCGAGAACGCCCGTGATATCGGCGCCCAGGTGCTCGGCCCGGGCCTGAAGAAGCTCGCCGAGCGCTACCCGATGATCGGTGAGGCGCGTGGCGTCGGCCTGTTCTGGGCGCTGGAATTCGTCAGCGACATGCAGAAGAAGACGCCGATGCCGGCGCCAGTGATGCAGGAAATGAAAGCGGCGCTGACCGCGCGCGGGCTGCTCAGCTTCGTGGTGGAGAACCGCATCCATGTGGTGCCGCCGTGCATCGTCAGCGCCGCGCAAGTGAACGAGGCACTGGCGATCTTCGACGAGGTGTTCGCCCTGTTCGCGCCGCGCTTTGGCTGACTCTGTCCGGGCCGCGGACGGCTCCCTCTCCCATTTATTGGGGGCACGCCTAGTGGAGAGGGTTGGGGAGAGGGCAAGTGCGGCAGATCGGAGTCGCAGGCAAGCCCTCTCCCCCGCCCCTCTCCCCCGCCCCTCTCCCGCAAGCGGGAGAGGGGAGACAAGCGATCACAACCCCGCCAGCACCTCACCCAACTTCTGCACGCCCGGCCGAATGCGTTCGGCATCGATGGCGTGAAAACCCAGACGCATGAAGTTCGTCGGTGCAGCACCGTCGCCGAGGAAGAACTGCGCCCCGGATTCGATCAGCACGCTCTGCTGCGCCGCCGCCCAGGCCAGGCGCTGGGTATCGATGCCCGTAGGCGCGGCCAGCCAGCAGGCGCTGGCACCTGGGCTGCCCATCGGCTGGCAGTCGCTCAGGTCGCTACGCAGCGCCTGGTAGAGCAGCTCGCGGCGGCGGCAATGCTCCTCGCGAAAGCGCCGCAGGTGCGCGTCATAGTGCCCCTGGGCGAGGAAGTCGGCGAGCATGCGCTGGTTGTTCAGCGGCGGATGGCGATACATCAGCCGGCGCAGGGCGCGCAGTTCGTCGATCAACTCGGCATCGGCGACCATGTAACCGATCCGCAGCCCAGGTGAGAAGGCCTTGGACAGGCTGCTCAGGTAGATCACCCGGCCGCTGCTGTCGCTGGCCTTGAGCGCCGGCAGAGGGTGGTTGTCGAGGTTGAATTCGGCGTCGTAGTCGTCCTCGATCAGCACCTGGTCGTGCTCACGAATCTGCCGCAGCAGCTGTTCGCGCCGCTCCGTGCTCATCGCCACGCCGGTGGGTACCTGGTGCCCCGGCGTCACGTAGAGGTACTGGCAGTCATCCAGGCGGCGGTCCACCACCAGGCCCTGATCGTCGACATCCTGCAGGTGCACCTTGGCGCCGTGAATGTCGAAGATGCTCGTCGCATCGCGAAAGCCAGGGTTCTCCACGCCGACACGCACACCGCGCGCCATCAGCAGGCTGGCCAACAGATAGAGCGCATTCTGCGAACCGAGGGTCACCAGAATCTCGTCGGCACGCGCCCAGATACCGCGCTTGGGCAGCACGCGGGTGCGCAGCTGCTCGATCAGTTGCTCGTCGTCACGGTCGAAACGGTCGCCCAGCCACAGCTGGTCGCGCTCACCACTGAGGTTCTTGCGTGACACCTCGCGCCAGCGCTCCAGTGGGAACAGCTCGCTGATCGGCTGACCGTAGATGAACGGATAAGTGAAGCGGCTCCAGTTGCTCGGGCGTAGCACGCCGTGCTTCAAACTGGGCTGCATGCGAAAGCGCGTGGCCCAATCCGGGGCAGTGATGGCACCGCTGTCATCGGACGGTTCCGGCTTGCGCAGCGGCGTCATGCGCAGCACCGCCTCGCCCGCCTGCCCGCAATAGTCCGGGTGCAGGTAGTAGCCGCTGCGCGGACGGCTGACCAGGTAGCCGTTGTCGAGCAGGCTCTCGTACACCAGCGCCACGGTGTTGCGCGACACCGACAGCTGCTGGGACAGCTTGCGGCACGAAGGCAGCGGCTCGTCGGCCGGAAAACCGCCGCCGAGAATGGCCGACACCAGCGACTCACGAAGCTGCTCCTGAAGGCCGCGCTGACGGTCGAATTCGAGGTGGTAAAAGTGATCGATCATGGCGCCCTCCAACAGCCAAACAACCCTGTGATGTAGCAAGTAGCGCGCCACTGTCGCTGGCCAGAACAAAGGCCGGAACTGCCCCTATCGCCGCTTCGTCAGGCGTCTCTAAGGTGAAAACGAAACCGCCGCCGAGCGGCCTGGAAACCCCCTTGTCGACACCTCTGGAGCACGCCCATGAAGCCATCGAAAACCGATTCCAAACCCTTCGGCCTGCTGCGCAAGCTGGCCCTGGCCAGTTGCCTGGTCGGCGCCTCGCTGAGCGCCCACGCCGACCTCGACGACATCAAGTCCAAGGGTGTGATGACCGTCGCCACCGAGGATGACTACGCGCCATTCAACTTCATCGTCGACGGCAAACCGGAGGGGTTTCACAAGGAGCTGCTGGAAGACCTAAAGGCCTACGCCAAGGCGCAGGGCTTCGATGTGAAGCAGGAGATCCTGCCCTGGACCGGCCTGCTCGCCTCGGTGTCGTCCGGCCAGTACGACATGGCCTTCACCGGCGCCCTGGTCACCGATGACCGCCTGCGCGTGTTCAACTTCGCGCCGCCCTTCGCCTCGGCGCAGCACTTCTACGTCAAGCGCGCCGGTGACGACCGCCTCAGCGATATCGCCAGCCTGTGCGGCAAGACCGTCGGCCTGCAGGCCGGCAGCGCCTTGCTCGCACGCCTGCCGGAGCTGAAGAAGATGATGGAGGCCGAGGGTTGCAAGATCGGCAAGGTCACCGAATACCCGTCCTACCCGGAGGCCTACGCCGACCTGGCCAACGGCCGCCTGGACTACGTGATCAACGCGCTGATTTCGGTCAACGACCTGGTCAAGACCCGCGGCGACACTTTCGCCAAAGGCATCGCCGTATCCGGCGACGGTTTCGCCGCCTGGCCGGTGCCCAAGAGCAGCCCCGAACTGCTGGAGTTTCTCAGCGGCTTCATGACCGAAGTGCGTGACAGCGGCCGCCTGGCCGAGCTGCAGACCAAGTGGTTCGGCGAAGCCTTCCCGGCCATGCCCAAGGAGCCAATCACCAAGGTCGAGCAGTTCCACGAACTGGCCGGCATGTGACAGCGGGCCAAGGCCACGTTCTCAGACATGGCCGCGTAGGGTGCGCCGCGCACCAGCGTCAATGGTGCAAGCACCTCAGTGCGCACGGCGCACCCTACATGCTCATCGCCACCGCACTGCCGTCTATCAGGGCCAGCTCTGGCCCTGACCTTGCTTGCAACACCCCATCCCTTTCCCTGGAGCCCGACATGAACGGACAAGCCTGGTTATTGCTGCTCGAAGGCGCCTGGACGACTCTGTGGATCTCCTCGATCGCCATCGCCCTGGGCGTGGTCATCGGCCTGGGCATCGCCCTCTTGCGCATGGCGCGCATCCCCTTCGTGGAGCAGGCCCTGGTGCTCTACGTCAGCCTGGCGCGCGCCACGCCGCTGGTCACCCTGGTGCTGTTCATCTTCCTGTCGGCGCCGAGCTTCGGCCTGGCCATGGATCGCAACACGGCAGCGATTCTCGCTCTTACCCTGAACACCGCGGCCTTTAATGCCGAGGTCTGGCGCACGGCGTTCATCAGCTTCTCCCGCGAGCAGAAGGAAGCGGCGCTGGCCTGCGGCATGACCAACGGCGTGTTCTTTCGCCGCATCATGCTGCCGCAGATGATCACCAGCAGCCTGCCCGGCCTGGTCAACGAGATGTCCTTCCTGATCAAGAGCAGCCCGGCCATCGCGGTGATCGGCATCGTCGATCTGACCCGCGTGACCAACCGCATCAGCGCCGTGACCTACGAGCCGCTGCCGCCGATTCTCGCCGCCGCCCTGCTGTACATGCTGATCATCGGCGTGCTGCTCAAGGTGCAGGCCGTGGCCGAGAAGAAAGCCAACCGACTGGCCATCTGAGGACGCGACCATGACCGAATGGAGCATCATCTGGGAGGCGCGCGGCGCCTTCCTCAACGGCGCACTCAACACACTGATTCTGTTCGTCCTGTCGGTGCTGGCGGCCTTCGTCATCGGCTGCTTCAGCGTCTACCTGCTGGAGGGCCGCACCTGGCTGTCGACGCTGCTGCGCGGGGCGATCAACCTGATGCGCATGCTGCCCTTCCTGGTGCTGGCCTACCTGCTCTACTACGGCCTGCCCGCGCTGGGTATCAAGCCCAGCGCCTGGGGCGCGGGCCTGGTGGCGCTGGCCATCTATCACGCCGCCTACTTCGCCGAGATTCTGCGCGGCGCGCGCCTGGTGCTGCCGCTCGGCCAGGTCGAGGCGGCCAAGGCCCATGGCTTCCGCCCCGCTCGCCTGTACTGGCGGATCATCCTGCCGCAGTTGGTGATCCGCACCCGTCCGCTGTTAGGCAACCAGTTGATCTACGCACTGAAGGACACCGCCTTTCTCACCATCATCACCGTGCAGGAGCTGACCGCTGCGGCCAACTCGGTGCAGGCCACCTACTTCATCCCCAGCGAGGCGTTCATCGTGGTCATCGCTCTGTACTGGGTCATCAGTATCTGCCTGGAACTGGCGCTCAAGTGGGCGAGCCGGTTCGGCGCCAAACGAGGTTTCGAACATGCCTGAGGCACCTGCGGTACAGATCGACAATCTTTCCAAGAGCTTCGACGGCGTCGAGGTGCTGCGCGACATCTCGCTGACCGTGAACAAGGGCGAGGTGGTCAGCGTGCTGGGCTCGTCCGGCTCGGGTAAATCCACCCTGCTGCGCTGCATCAACTGGCTCGAAGAGCCGGATCGCGGCAGCATTCATATCGCCGGCCAGCGCATCGGTGTCGATGCCCAGGGCAAGCGCATGAACAACCGCGACCTGGCGGCGCTCCGCGCCAAGACCGGCATGGTGTTCCAGAGCTTCAACCTGTGGCCGCACCTGAACGTGCTGCAGAACGTCATGGAAGCACCGATGCAGGTGAAGAAGATGCGCAAGGACGAGGCCCGCGCCATCGCCCAGACCCTGCTGGACAAGGTCGGCATGCAGGAGAAGGCCGAGGCCTTTCCCTACACCCTCTCCGGCGGGCAGAAGCAGCGCGTGGCGATTGCCCGCGCCCTGGCCATGAGCCCGGAGGTGATCCTGTTCGACGAGCCGACCTCGGCACTCGACCCGGAGCGGGTCGGCGAAGTGCTGACGGTGATGAAGAACCTTTCCAGCGAGGGCTACACCATGATCGTGGTCACCCACGAAATGGAATTCGCCCGCGCGGTGTCGGATCAGGTGGTGTTCCTGGAGAAGGGCCTGCTGATCGAGAAATCCGCGCCGGAGAAGTTCTTCACCAACCCGGAAACCGAACGCGTGCGCAAGTTTCTCGAACTGTCCGCATGAATCCGCGACCAGCTGTGGCGCGCGCCCTAGCGGCCAAGGCCATACACTGACGCACCGCCCCAATAGGACTGCTCTACGTGCACCCGACAGCGGATGCAGGAGCAGGCCATTAACCCTGATAGCAAAACGAGGTTATCCATGAGCAAGGTGGCATTCATTACAGGCGCGACATCTGGTTTCGGCCGCGCCACGGCACGACGCTTCGCCGAGGCCGGCTGGGCCCTGGTGCTCAGCGGCCGACGCCTGGAACGCCTGGAAGAGCTGAAGGCAGAACTGCAGGACAAGGTGCCGGTGCACATTGCCACGCTCGACGTGCGCGATGCCGCAGCGGTGAAGGCAATGGTCGATGGCCTGCAGGCGCCCTTCGACCGCATCGATGTGCTGGTCAACAACGCTGGCCTGGCACTGGCCCCGGAGGCCGCGCAGAAGGTCGCCCTGGAAGACTGGCACACCATGATCGACACCAACGTCACCGGCCTGGTCAACGTCACCCACGCGGTGCTGCCCAAGCTGCTGGCCATCGGCAAGGGCACCAGCATCATCAACATCGGCTCGGTGGCCGGCGAATGGCCCTACCCGGGCGGCCACGTGTATGGCGCCACCAAGGCCTTCGTCAAACAGTTCAGCTTCAACCTGCGGTGCGACCTGGTATCCACCGGCGTGCGCGTCACCGACATCGCACCGGGCATGGCCGAAACCGAGTTCACCCTGGTGCGCACCAAGGGCAACCAGGCTGCCTCCGACGCGCTTTACGGCACTACCACTCCGCTGACCGCCGAAGATATCGCCGAGCAGATCTTCTACGTCGCCACCCTGCCGGATCACATCAACATCAACCGCCTGGAAATCATGCCGAGCCGCCAGGCCTGGTCGCCCTTCGCCATCGACCGCGATTGAAGGACGCGCCTCGCAGGGCGGGTCATCGACGCCGAACCCGCCCGTAGGGTGCGCCACGCGCACCGCCGTGATTCCGCAGCAACGGATACTTCTCGGTGCGCACGGCGCACCCTACGACCACAACACCCGTAACAGACTACCCACCGGCAGCAGCCCTGGTAACGCACCGGCCAACACATGCAAAGGTAACGGCTGCCTGCGCGGATACAGCCCGCAGGGTGCGCCGTGCGCACCGCAGCGATCCCGCAGCAACTGATACCTTTCGGTGCGCACGGCGCACCCTACCAGATCGCCTTCAGCAGGCTGCCCAGCGACAACAGCACCAGCAGCCCACCGACCAGCACCTGCAGCGACAACGGCCGCCAGTGCGGATGCAGCCACTGGCCGAGCACATTGCCGACCAGCGCCGGCAGTGCCAGCTCCAGCGCCAGCCGCCATAGCGCGCTGCTCAGCACGCCCGCGACACCTAGCCCGATCAGCGCAGCGCCACTGCTGGCGAGGAAGAACAGCACCGCAGTGCCGCGCAACTGGCGCGCGTCGAGGCCGCTGCGCAACAGGTAGATCATCAAGGGCGGGCCGCCGGCCGAAGCCATGGTAGTCGCCAGCCCTGATGCCAGCCCAGCCAACCAAGCCATGCCCTGGCTCACCGGCGTGGCCACGGACGGCCGCCATAACACCAGCGCGCCCCCGCTCAAACACAGTACAGCCACCAGCGGCGCCATGATGTGAGCAGGCAGCCACTGCAGCAGCCAGGCGCCCAGCGGCACCGCCAGCAGCATGCCCATCAACAGGCGTCCCAGCACGCGCCCATGAACGGCGCGTATAGCTGCCGGCCACAGCGTCACGCTGCAGGCCACATCGAGAATCAGCGCCACCGGCACCGCCTCGGCCGGCGGCAATTGCAGCATCAATCCAAGCGCCATCAGCATGGCAAAACCGAAGCCGCTGTAGCCGCGCACCAGGCCAGCGGCGAAGGCGATAAAGATGAACATGAGCGCTCCGCACGAATCGATGCACGACTCTAGAGCCGCCCAGGCACTGAGAGGCAGAGCCAGATGCTGCACCGCGACTGGCCACCGGTGCACGTAGGCGCAAAGGCGCACCGAATTGGTTCAGGGCACGCCTCTTGCTTGCCCACTCGGTCAACTATCCTGCGGAACCGCTGCCTCAACATGAATCTGCCTGCCGCCCTGTTCACGCCAAGCTGGCCTGCCGAGCTGGAGTTGGCCTACGCACGCCACGGCGAACGCACCACTCCAGTGCGACGGCGCCACCTAGGCCCCCTTAGAGTGCAGAAGCACCTGTACGCAGAAGGGCCGGAAGTCTGCCAGCACATCATCGTCCACCCGCCCGGCGGCATCGCGGGCGGCGACCGCCTGGACATCAGCGCCCATGCCGGCGAGAACACCTGGGTGCAGCTCACCAGCCCCGGCGCGGCCAAGTGGTACCGCGCAGCAGGCGTGGCCCATCAGGATCTGCGCCTGCGCGTCGACCCCGGCGCCACCCTGGAATGGCTGCCGCAGGAAACCATCATCTACGCCGGCGCCCAGGCCGAACTGCATACGCAGATCGACCTGCATGGCGACGCCCGCCTGTTCTACTGGGACATCGTCGCCCTCGGCCGCCCGGCTGCCGGCGAGCGCTTTGCCAGCGGCCACTTCCAGGCCGCGCTGGATATCCGCCGTGACGGCAAACTGCTCTGGCACGAGCGCCAGCGCGTAACCGGTGACGACGGCCTGCTCGACTCGTCCATCGGCCTCGACGGCCAACCGGTATTCGCCACGCTGCTGGTCAGCGGCGAGCTGGATGCCGAGCTACTGGAGCGCTGCCGCGAGTTGACCATTGAAGGTGTGCGTGGTGACCTCAGCCAGCTCGCGGGCCTTTTGGTCGCGCGCTGCCTGGCCAGTGAAGCACTCAAGGCCCGCGCCTGGCTGATCGCCCTCTGGCGCCTGCTGCGCCCGGCGCTGCTGGGGCGTGAGGCGGTGCCACCGCGAATCTGGAGTACATGAGCACAACACACAGGTAGGAGTTGGCTTACCGGCGATCAGCAGAGGTCTAATCGCCGGCAAGCTGGCCCCTACGAACTGCAGTACAGCTACGCCAGAGTGGAACAGCGCACGCTGCGCTCCACCAGGCGACCGAAGCACCATTGCGGACAAGGCAGAGCCTTGCCCGCTCCACGACTGGAGCCGTCATGGATTTGTCCCCAAGAGAAAAAGACAAGCTGCTGATCTTCACCGCCGGCCTGGTGGCCGAGCGCCGCCTGGCGCGCGGGGTGAAGCTGAACTACCCGGAGGCCATGGCCTACATCTCCGCCGCCCTGCTCGAAGGCGCGCGCGACGGCCGGACCGTTGCCGAGCTGATGCACTTCGGCACCACCCTGCTGGCCCGCGATCAGGTGATGGAGGGCGTACCGGAGATGATCCCGGAGATCCAGATCGAAGCCACCTTCCCCGACGGCACCAAGCTGGTGACCGTTCACCAGCCGATTGCATAAGCCATGAGCAACGAAATAGCGAATGCCAGCGAAGCCGACCTGCCCGGCATCCTGGCCATCTACAACGACGCGGTGCAACACACCACGGCGATCTGGAACAAGACCCTGGTGGACCTGGCCAACCGCCGTGCCTGGCTGGCCGAACGCACCGCAGCGGGCTTTCCGGTGCTGGTGGCACGGGACGCGTCCGGTGAAGTGCTCGGCTACGCCAGCTATGGCACCTGGCGCACCATCGAAGGCTTTCGTCAGACCGTCGAGCACTCGGTCTACGTGCGCGCCGACCAGCGCGGCCAGGGCCTGGGCCCGGCGCTGATGCAGGCACTGATCGAACACGCCCGCGCCGCCAACCTGCACGTCATGGTCGCCGCCATCGAGTCGGAAAACGCCGCCTCCATCCGCCTGCACCAGCGCCTTGGTTTCGTCACAACCGGGCAGATGCCCCAGGTCGGCCGCAAGTTCGGCCGCTGGCTGGATCTGACCTTTATGCAACTGATTCTGGAGTGAGCACCCCATGATTCCCGGCGAATACCAGATTGCCGACGGCGAGATCGAGCTCAATGCCGGCCGCCGCACCCTGACCCTGTCCGTGGCCAACAGCGGCGACCGACCGATCCAGGTCGGCTCGCACTACCACTTCTTCGAAACCAACGACGCCCTGCTGTTCGACCGCGCCGCCGCACGCGGTATGCGCCTGAACATCCCCGCTGGTACCGCCGTGCGCTTCGAGCCAGGGCAAAGCCGTGAGGTGGAGCTGGTCGATCTGGCTGGCGCGCGTCGGGTGTTCGGTTTCGCCGGCCGGGTGATGGGCGCTCTATAACCCGTAGGGTGCGCCGTGCGCACCAGCAACGACACAGATAGCAACGGTGCGCACAGCGCACCCTACGAGGACTTCCAATGAAGATTTCCCGCCAAGCCTACGCCGACATGTTCGGCCCCACCGTCGGCGACAAGGTGCGCCTGGCCGATACCGAGTTGTGGATCGAGGTCGAGCAGGACTTCACCACCTACGGCGAAGAAGTGAAATTCGGCGGCGGCAAGGTGATCCGCGACGGCATGGGCCAGGGCCAGCTGTGCGCCGCCGAGGTGGTCGACACCCTGATCACCAACGCACTGATCATCGACCACTGGGGCATCGTCAAGGCTGACGTCGGCCTCAAGGACGGGCGCATCGCCGCCATCGGCAAGGCCGGCAACCCGGATATCCAGCCCGATGTCACGATTGCGATTGGCGCCGGCACCGAGGTGATCGCCGGCGAAGGCATGATCCTCACCGCTGGCGGCATCGACACCCACATCCACTTCATCTGCCCGCAGCAGATCGAAGAAGCGCTGATGAGCGGCGTCACTACCATGATCGGTGGCGGCACCGGGCCGGCCACCGGTACCAACGCCACCACCTGCACCTCCGGGCCGTGGCACATGGCGCGCATGCTGCAGGCCGCCGATGCCTTCCCGATGAACCTGGGCTTTACCGGCAAGGGCAACGCCTCGCTGCCCGAGCCGCTGATCGAGCAGGTCAAAGCCGGCGCCATCGGCCTCAAGCTGCACGAGGACTGGGGCACCACCCCGGCAGCCATCGACAACTGCCTGTCGGTCGCCGACGAATACGACGTGCAGGTGGCGATCCACACCGACACGCTGAACGAGTCCGGCTTCGTCGAAACCACCCTCGGCGCATTCAAGGGCCGCACCATCCACACCTACCACACCGAGGGCGCCGGCGGCGGCCATGCGCCGGACATCATCAAGGTCTGCGGCTTCCCCAACGTGCTGCCGTCCTCGACCAACCCGACCCGGCCGTTCACCAAGAACACCATCGACGAGCACCTGGACATGCTCATGGTCTGCCACCACCTCGACCCAAGCATCGCTGAGGACGTGGCCTTCGCCGAGAGCCGTATTCGCCGCGAAACCATCGCCGCCGAAGACATCCTGCATGACCTCGGCGCGTTTTCCATGATCAGTTCCGACAGCCAGGCCATGGGCCGTGTCGGCGAGGTGATCACCCGCACGTGGCAGACCGCCGACAAGATGAAGCAGCAGCGCGGCCCGCTGCCCGAGGACGTGCCAGGCAACGACAACTTCCGCGCCAAGCGCTACATCGCCAAATACACCATCAACCCGGCCATCACCCACGGCATCAGCCATGAGGTGGGCTCCATCGAAGTGGGCAAGTGGGCCGACCTGGTGCTCTGGCGCCCGGCCTTCTTCGGCGTCAAGCCGACGCTGATTATCAAGGGCGGAGCGATTGCCGCCAGCCTGATGGGCGACGCCAACGCCTCGATCCCGACGCCGCAGCCGGTGCACTACCGACCGATGTTCGCCAGCTATGGTGGCAGCCGCCATGCCACCAGCATCACCTTCATCAGCCAGGCAGCGTTCGATGCTGGCGTGCCGCAGCAGCTCAGTCTGCAGAAACAGATTGGCGTGGTGAAGGGCTGCCGCGAGGTGCAGAAGACCGACCTGATCCACAACGGCTACCTGCCGAATATCGAGGTCGATCCGCAGAACTACCAGGTCAAGGCCGACGGCCAGTTGCTCTGGTGCGAGCCGGCCGAGGTGCTGCCGATGGCGCAGCGGTATTTCCTGTTCTGACGCAAGGGCCGGGCATAACGCCCGGCTCTCGTTGATCTGTCAGGACGCCTGCTTCATCTCATCGTAGGCGCTGAGATAGTCGCCGGCCAATTGCTGCTTCTCCTTGTCGCGAAGCAGCTTGCCGGCCATCTGGAAGAAGGTACGCTCTTCTTCCTTGAGGTGATGCTCGACCTTCTCCGCCAGCGCCTTGGCTTGCGCCAGCCAGCTCGGGCTGCTGGGGTCGGTTTCTTCCAGATCCTCGATCATTTCATCCATCTGGTGATGCTCGGCAATCGCGTGGCGCGACAGATCCACGCCTGCGTCCTGCTGCATCAAGGGGATGTAGAAATGGCGTTCTTCGGCCACTGAATGTACGGCCAGCTCCTGCTTGAGCTGAGAGAACAAGGCGTGGCGCTCGGAGCTGTCGCCCTGAGTGGCAATCAACTTCTGCGCCAGCTCGCGCTGGATGTCGTGGCTGATGCGCAAGGCTTCGAAAATCGTCATGCAGGCACCTCTTCCTGAGTCACGGTCGTAGTAGCACTAGACCGTCAGATCATGGATAGGTGCCGTACTGGCTCATCAACGTAGCTGGCTGTCCTTGCTGCCCCGACGGTTGTAACCCGTGAACGCGGCGTTCTCACGGTCGTGCTCGGCTTGGCAGTTGACGCACAGGCGCACACCGTGAATCGCCTGACGACGAGCCTCGGGAATGACCGCGTCGCACTCTTCGCAATGACGCAAACTCTCGCCTTTCGGCAACTGGCTACGGGCACGCGCGACGGCGTCTTCGATGCTGCTGTCGATCTGCTCCTGAACCGCGTCGTCGCTTGCCCATCCACCTGCCATGCTCGACCTCCTCGCACTCTCCAGACAGATATGCGCCCGGGGAATGCGAAGTGCAAGTGCTGGTCGTCGAGGAAGGTTATTCGCGAACTTCCATGAACTCCTTGGCCCAGAGAATGTAATCCTCGGGCATGGTGTACTTGTGGGTCAGCTCGGTGGCGTTGAGGTCGCACGGCTGCGCGCCGCGCTGCTCGCGCAGACAGTCGTAGGTGGCCTTGATCGCAGCGAAGTAGGCGGCATGGCCGTTGACCACGATGCGCACGCCGAGGCGCGCCAGGCGCTGGTTATCGCGCAGCTCGGGGTTGCCATAGGTGACCAGCATCAGCGGCACCTTGAGGCCTGCGGATATCTGCTCGAGGTGAGCGAAATCCTTGATCCCGACCAGGCAGATGCCATCGGCGCCGGCGGCCTCGTAGGCGCGGGTGCGACGAATCACTTCGTCCACCTCCAGAACGCCGGCATGGGTCCGGGCGATGATCGCCAGATCCGGATCGACGCGCGCCTCCAGCGCAGCGAGGATCTTGCCGACGCCTTCCTCGATGGAGATCAGGTCGGTGGACTTGCGGCCGAATTGCGCCGGCAGCAGCGTGTCTTCGATGGTCAGCGCGGCGACGCCGGCGCGTTCCAGCTCGACCACGGTGCGCATCACGTTGAGCGCATTGCCGTAGCCGTGGTCGGCGTCGGCGATCACCGGCAGGCGCGAGACGCGGCCGATGCGCGCGGCCTGCTCGACGAATTCGCTGAGAGTGATCAGGGCAAAGTCAGGCGCACCGAGCACCTGCAGGGAAGCGACGGAGCCACCGAGAATGCCGACCTCGAAGTCGAGATCGGCGGCGATGCGCGCGGACATGGGATCGAAGACCGAAGCCGTGTGATAGCAGCGGTCGGAAGCCAGCAGGGCACGAAAGGCACTGCGTAGCTCATGGTGGGATGCACGTTGCAGGATGGGCATGGGGCGTATTCCAAAGTCGGTTGAATCGCTTCTTTCTCTTTTTAGTAATGGCGTAGACGTGACGAATGCTAGCGCAAGGCACTTGCTGCCAGCTTTCAAACGGATCGCCGTGCTCGATAACCAGCAATTTATCGGCCAGTCAGCTCCGCCGGCAGCGCCGGGAAGAATCCGCCGCCCGTCAGCAGGCCGTATGCCATCCAGCCGGCGACCGCCAGATAGAACAGACGCGGCGCCCAACTCGCCAGCATCTGTTGGCTCGCGGCCAGCTGCTGCGCTTGCAGCCGGGCGAAACGCAGCAGTGCTTCGCCTGGGCGGCCGGTCGCTTCACCGGTATTGAGTACGCCGATGAGCATGGCCTTGCCATGAAAGCTCAGCCCATCGAACGCCCGCACCAGTGATTGTCCGGCGGCGACGCGCGGCGCCAGGTTGGCGAAATCCCGCCGCAGCCGCGCATTACTCACGGCATTGCAGGCGCGCGGCAAGGCGTCAAGCACCGGCATCCCGGCCTCCAGCAACAGCCCGAGGCTGTCGCAGAAATTACGTATATCCGCCCGCCGCTGCAGGCTGCCCAGTACCGGCAGCGCCAGCAGCAGATCGTCGAGTGGCCCTGGCTGGTCGGTCCGACGCTGCTGCCAACGCCGCCACAGCGCCCGGACGCCGAACAGCAGTAGCGACAGCCAGAACACCGGCAGCAGCACGGCGGCCAGGTAACCTGCGCCACTCAGGCTGCCAGCGACTAGGGCAGGCAAGGGTTTGACCGCCAGCGCCAGCAGCAACACACCGGCCGGCAGCAATAGCCGTGACCTCAGCTCTACCGCGTGACGCGCCTGTTCCTCGTAGCGCTGCGCCAGTTGCTGGTAAATGTGCGCCAGTGCACCGGCCTCCTGCGCGGCGCGCACCAAGCCACTTTCCAGTGGCGTGAACACGCCACTCAACTGGCCGGAACTCGCCAGATCGCGCCCGCCATCGACCATCTGCCGCAAGCGCTTAACAGCGGCTTCGTGGCGCGTGCCGAGGTCGAGACTGGCCAGTGCCCGGTCGATGGGCACACCGGCCCGCTCCATCGCACCAAGGTGAGCGAACAAGCCGGCGCGACTGCGCAGATCGAGGGTGAGGTTACGACGCGACATGATCGGACTCGGTGGATTGCAGCACTCAGGTTAACCAGTCGCCACGCGAGGCGCTACGGCTCCACCGGTGGCATCGGCGCATGCGGCAACCAGCGCCTGAGAATGGCCGCGAGGCTGCCGTCCTCGTGCATCTGCTGCAACGCGCGCTGCCAGCGCACCACACGCACCACCGAAGTCTGTGGGGAGAAGGCGATGTAGTAGGCCGAACGCATGAATGGAACGTGCGCCCTGACATCCTGCGGCTTGAGGTCGACTGCGGCCAACTCACCGGCCAGGGTCAGGTCTTCGGTGGCGATCAGATTGACCCGACCGTGCTTGAGCATGGTCATCATCTGCTTGGAGCTGGGTACGCCATAGAGGTTGCTGAAGCCCTTCGCGCTGAGGGTCTCATAGGTGTACCACTGCTTGGGCAATGCCAAAGGCCCGCTGGCCGCGGCCTGCTCCAACGTGTCGATGACGAGCTCACGGGACTTGAGCGAGTAGAAGCTGGTGGTGCCGACCACGATGGGCCCGACCCACTGGAATCGGTTCTCACGCTCGGGGGTGCGCACAGTGGAAAACAGTGCGATATCTTCCTCCTGCTGAGCCAGGTGCAGCGCTCGTGTCCAGGGCATCAGCTCGATCTGTCCACTATCGCCGGTGCGCGCCTGCAGGGCCCTGACCACCTCGACGGAAAGGCCACTGGGCTCGCCATCGCGCATGAAACTCATCGGTGGCGCATCCTCGGTGAGCAGACGCAGCTGTGCCTGCGCCGGCACACACAGCGCCACCAGCAAGAAACAGAACCATCGAATAACGCGCTTACCCATCACCGCCCCTCCCGCTTGCAGCCTAGCAAGCCGAGGAGCACCGTGCAGCCGCTTCACTCGCTGCGCAGCAAATCGGCCAACGCCCGCTCATCGGCCGACGGAAACCAATGGCGGTAGATCCGCTCCAGGCCACCATCGTCACGCATCTGCTGCAGCGCCTGCTGCCAACGTGCGACCAGCGCTGTATCGGTCGTCAGGGAAAAGGCGATGTAGGAATCATTGGGCATCAAGTCGAACTGTTCCTGCAGCTGCCCGGCGTTCATACCCTGTTCGGCGAGCATACCGTCGAGGGTCAGGTTGTTGGCCAGCAGCAGCTTGACCCGGCCATGGCGAAACATGCGCAGCATGTCCTGCGGCGTCGGCACGCCATACAGATTATCCAGGCCCTGCTCGGCCAGCAGCTCATAGCTATACCACTGCTTGGGAATCGCCAGGGTGCCAAGACGCCGCACGTCGTCGAGGCTGGTGACGCGCAGACCTGCATCCTTGAAGGTGTAGAAACGCGTATAGCCGCGAGCGATCGGACCAACCCACTGGAACTCGGCTTCGCGCTGCGCCGTGCGCACGGTGGAAAACAGTGCCGTGTTGGCCTCGTGCCGAACCTGATGATAGCCGCGCGTCCAGGGCACCAGCTCGATACGCGCCGACTCTCCGGTGCGACGGATCAGCTCTTCGACCACCGCCACGGCCATGCCACTCGGCTTGCCGTTCTCGAGATAGCTGAACGGTCGATAATGCTCGGTATACAGCCGCAAATCGGCCGCCATCCCGTCGACACAGAAACAGCAGAACAGCATCAGCGCTGCAACCAGGGACTTCAAGTTCATTGCACGCCACCATCTAGAACGCGCCCTACAGCGAATTCAGGGCGGCCAGGCCGGGAATCATAAACGCCTGCGCCACCCATCACCAAGGCTGCTGCGGCACGGTCGTGTCGGCCAACTCCTTGGCAGTCAGCACCCGTGGTTCGAGCAACAGTTGCAGACGAGAAATGGCACGTTCGCCACTCAAGGCCCGATGTACCAGGCGCACCGCATGATCGCCCATGGCCTGTGGCTGCTGAAGCAACAAGGCATGAATCTGCCCGTCGCGCACGGCGTCGAACAGCAGCTCGCCGCCATCGAAGCCGACGAAGTCCAACGTCCCGGCCTTGCCCAGCTGGCGCAACGCGGCCAGCGTGGCTCGGGTACTGCTGCCATTGGGGCTGAACAGACCGTCGAGCCTGGGCAACTGCTGCTTCAAAGCCTCGACGATACGCTGGCGGTCATCGCCCAGGTAGGTATCGAACACCACCTGCAGGCCCAAAGCCTGCACCGCCAGCAGAAAGCCACGCTCACGCTCCTCGGTCGATTGCAGCCCCGGCCGCAAGCGCAATACCCCGACTCGACCACCCCGCCCCAGACGCTCGGCCAGTTGCTGCCCGGCCAACTGGCCGGCGAGAAAGTTGTCGGTCGCCACCAACGCATAAGCCCCCTCGCCCGCAACCGCGCGGTCAACGTAGACGGTGGGAATACCTTCGGCGCGCAAGGCGGCGATTCGCACATCGATGGCATCGCTAGCCGGGGCGACGATCAACGCCTTGCAGCCATGGGCAACCGCCCGGTCGATCAGCTGCAGCTGCACCTCGACGCTGCCTTCCTGGGCCGGACCACGGGTATAGAGCTCCACCTGCAGATCCTTGGCCGTGCGCCGCGCCCCGGCCTCCAGTTCAGTCCAGAAGGACGACGTACCGGCCGGCACCAGGCCAATGCAGTCACGCGCCCAGGCCGTGCCTGACGAAAGCGCGACGACACTCAGCAACAGGCAAACGCCAGGGATTATTCTTGACATATTCGACTCCCAGCCCCTGCCATCACTTTAGCATCGCCCTGCGCTACCGCGACTCCTGTCGGCAAGCTGTCGCCTCATACTTTTTCACATTCAAAACCGACAGTCGGGCTAGCTCTGACGCGCCGGGCAGGCGATCATCGGGCTTCCTACGCAGACTCCAGCTACCATGACCGCCACTACTGACAGCCGTACCCCGACGCACAAGGCCCGCCCGCTGATCGACCTGGCCATCAGCATCCTGATTCCCTCGTTCATCCTGATGAAGCTCAGTGGCGAGCACCGCCTCGGTGCCGATGGCGCGCTGATCCTGGCCCTGGCGTTCCCGCTGGGCTGGGGCGCGTTCGAACTGATCAAGTACCGCAAATTCAACTTCATCGCCCTGCTTGGCCTGATCAGCGTCGCGCTGACCGGCGGCATCGGCCTGCTCAAGCTCGATACCCAGTGGCTGGCGGTCAAGGAAGCGTTGATCCCCGGCCTGATCGGCATTGCCGTGCTGGTGTCCACGCGCACCCGCTACCCGTTGATCCGCACGCTGCTGTTCAACAAGACGGTGCTCAACGTCGACAAGATCCATGATCGTCTGCAGCAAGGCGGCCACGTCGAACACTTCGAAACGCGACTGATGCGCGCGACCTACTGGCTCAGCGGCACCTTCTTCTTTTCCTCGTTCATGAACTACGTACTGGCCAAGTGGATCGTGGTCAGCCCGGCGGGCACCGAGGCCTTCAATGACGAACTCGGCCGCATGACTCTGCTCAGCTACCCGATGATCGCCATTCCCTCGATGATCATGCTGATGACCATTTTCTACTACCTGTGGAAAACCATTCACGGCCTGACCGGGCTGAGCCTGGAAGAGATCATGGCCAACACCGGCCAGGAATCGCAGCCCTGATCAGCGCCGACCTTCGGGTCGGCCGTGCTCAACATGCTTGGTCTTTCCGCCTATCCGGCCCTGTTTCTCTCCGCCTTCGGCGCGGCGACGCTGTTGCCGCTGCAGTCCGAAGCGGTGCTGGTCGCCCTGCTGCTGACAGGCCAGTATCCACTCTGGGCCTTGCTGCTGGTGGCCACACTGGGCAATGTGCTGGGTTCGTGGGTCAACTGGTTGCTGGGGCGCTCCATTGAGCACTACCGAGAACGCCGCTGGTTTCCCGTCACGCCGAACCGGCTGCAGCAGGCGCAAGCCTGGTATGCGCGCTACGGACGCTGGTCGTTGCTGCTGAGCTGGATGCCGGTGATTGGCGACCCACTGACTCTGATTGCCGGCGTGATGCGCGAGCGTCTGTGGATATTCCTGCTCATCGTCACCCTGGCCAAGGCCGGCCGCTACGCGGTGCTGGCAGCGCTGACCCTGGCGTGGATATGAACGTCACAGGACAATCGCTGACACAACTACGAGAAGGTGCCGATGTGCTTGGCAGTTGAGTACAGACTGCGCCTCCCTGATACTTCGCAGCGCGCCGCGCGGGCACGATCCGCCACCGGCCGCTGCACGATGGCCGGATGGCCGATGAACAGCTGCCTCCAAGAGAGGCATGCGGTCCCGTTACCTCGGGGCCTAGCGAGCGAGGAATAGCGGTGTCTGTCGTAGAAGCCAAACCAAAACTGAAGCGCAGCGACCTGATCTGGACGCTGATCGGACTCAGTGCCGTGGTGCTGTCTGGCTTCCTGCTGTACCGCGAGCTGCGCAACATCTCCTTCGAAGAGATCAAGGGCAGCCTCGAAGCCATCACCCACATGAACTGGATGCTCGCCGCAACAGCCACGCTCGGCGCCTATTGGGCTCTGGCCTGGTATGACCGCATTGCTGTCGCCCACCTGGGCAAACGGATCCCCTGGCGCTTCATCACCCTGTGCTCGTTCACCACCTACGCCCTGGCCCACAACATCGGCGCATCAGTGTTCTCAGGTGCTGTGGTGCGTTACCGGGCCTATCGCAGCAAGGGCCTGACGCCCCAGGAAATTGGCATTCTCATCGTTTTCTGCTCTTTTACCTTTGCCCTTGGCACCCTGCTTGCCAGCGGCTGCGTGCTGATCGCCCAACCCGACCTGATCCACCGCGTCGCCAATGTCACTCCTCTGGTCTCGGTAGTCATCGGTAGCGTCCTGCTGTGCCTGGTCGGCCTCTATGTGTTGGGCTCCTGGCGCCAGTTCAAACCCTGGACGCTGGGCAAGCTGCACGTGGAATATCCACGTCTGCCCATCGTCAGCCGCCAATTGCTGGCTGGCCCACTGGAACTGCTCTGCGCCGCGGCGATCATCTATTTCGCCCTACCGGCCGACAATCATCCCGGCTACCTGGTGGTGCTCGGCGTATTCCTCGCGTCCTTCTCCCTGGCCTTGCTGTCCCACGCGCCGGGTGGCCTGGGCGTGCTGGAAGTGACCTTCCTCGCCGCACTACCGGAGATCCCGGCTGCTGATGTGCTGGCGGCGCTTATCGTGTTCCGGGCGTTCTATCTGCTGCTGCCGTTCGCGCTGTCGCTGCTGGTGGTGCTGGGCTTCGAATGGACGCAGTGGAAGCACAAACGCGACGAGAACCTCGACTTGCCGTCCTGACGGCTCGCCGCCACCGCAACACTGGCATAGAATACGCGGCCATTTTTTCCGGCCCTGCGTTCCATGTCCTTCTCTACGCCTGCCCGCGCCTGCGGCATCGACTTCGGCACCTCGAACTCCACCGTCGGCTGGCTTCGCCCCGGCCAGGACAGCCTGCTGCCCCTGGAGGATGGCAAGATCACCCTGCCCTCGGTGATTTTCTTCAATACCGAGGAACGCCGTCCGGTCTACGGCCGTCTGGCCCTGCACGAGTACCTGGAAGGCTATGAAGGCCGCCTGATGCGCTCGCTGAAAAGCCTGCTCGGCTCCAAGCTGCTGAAGAGCGAAACCACCGTGCTGGGCAGTGCCCTGCCGTTCAAGGACCTGCTCGGTTTCTTCATCGGCGAATTGAAGAAGCGTGCCGAAGCCCAGGCCGAGCGCCCTTTCGAGGAAGTGGTACTGGGCCGCCCGGTGTTCTTCGTCGACGACGACCCGGCTGCCGATCAGGAGGCGCAGAACACCCTGGTCGCCGTGGCGCACAAGCTCGGGTTCAAGGACGTGTCGTTCCAGTACGAACCCATCGCCGCCGCCTTCGACTACGAGTCGAGCCTGGGCCGTGAGGAGCTGGTGCTGATCGTCGACATCGGCGGTGGTACCTCGGACTTCTCCCTGGTACGCCTGGCACCCGAGCGTCACCACCTGGCCGAACGCCAGGGCGATATTCTCGCTACAGGCGGCGTGCACATCGGCGGCACCGACTTCGACAAACAGCTGTCGCTGGCCGGGGTGATGCCGCTGTTCGGCTATGGCAGCCGGATGAAGAGCGACGCCTTCATGCCCACCAGCTACCACCTCAACCTGGCCACCTGGCACACCATCAACGCGCTGTATGCGCAGAAGACCCAGCTGGCCCTGCAGAACATGCGCTACGACATCGTCGACGCCACTGGCATCGACCGCCTGTTCGGCCTGATCGAACAACGCGCCGGACACTGGCTGGCGATGCAGGTGGAAGAAAGCAAGATCGCCCTGAGCGATCAGGATGCGCGCCCCATCGACCTGTCACGCGTCGAACCGGGCCTGGTCGCTGAACTGACCCGCCCCTTGCTCGAGAATGCCATCGAGCCGCTGCTCGAACGCATTCGCGCCAGCCTCACGCAACTGCTCGCCGATGCCGGCGTCGCTGCCGATCAGGTCGATACGCTGTTCTTCACCGGTGGTTCCAGCGGCGTACCGGCGCTGCGCCAGAGCGTGGCGGCCATGCTGCCCAACGCCCGCAGTGTGGAAGGCAATACCTTCGGCAGCATTGGTAGCGGCCTGGCCATCGAAGCCAAGAAGCGTTACGGCTAACGGTCTGCTGCGCGTCGGCCCTGCTGCGTTAAAAACAGGCTCGAAATGCTCATGTACAAAAGTACACTCCGCTTTCTCGCCTGTTTTTGCCTTGCAGGACTCTAGCTCGCAAGACCTCTACATACGCAGGCTTTGCTTACAGCTCACTTTTTAACTTTGAGGAACCGCACGATGAAAGCCCAGCTGGAAGAACTGATCGCCAAGATAAGCTCCGGCTGCCTGGCCGAGGACGAGATCGCCCGTATCGCTGACGAAGCCGCACAGGCCTATGCCGATCCGGCCGCTTTCCTCGCCGCCAACCCGGACGTCAACTACGACGACGAATTCCCCATTCCCCTCGGCGAGTGGGTGGTGGTCGGCAGCCTGCCGGACACCGTGCTGTTCCAGGCCGACAGCTTTGAGGAGCTGTTCCAGCGCATCACCGAATCCTTCGGCCCGCAGGTGCAGTTCGTGCTCAAGCCCAAGCAACTGGCCAAGACCGAACCGCTCAAGGCGCTCAACCGCATCCAGGTGCAGCTCTCGGCGCTGTCAGCGGAAACCGGCGGCTACGTGCTGCTGAACTTCAGCGAACCGCTGGACGACGAGCTGCAGGCAGTGCTGGTGTACGCCAGCGATTTGCCGCGAGTGATGGAGCTGGCGGTGGAAGTCGGCATCTATGCCGCGCCAGCGCTGGAGGCCTTGCAGGCGGAGCAGGATCAGGCATGAGTGGCACGCGCCTGCCGCCCCTGACGCCCGAGCTGCAGGTCAGTGATCTGCTGGCCAGTCTGGCGTTCTACCAGCAGGTGCTGGGTTTCAGCCTGCTCTATCAGCGCCCCGAAGATGGCTTTGCCGCCATCGCGCTAGGCGAAGCAGCGTTGATGCTGGAGCAGATAGAGCAGAACCAGCAACCCGACGATCCCTGGACTGTCCTGCCACTGGACCGTCCGCTGGGACGCGGTATCAATCTGCAGATCGACGTGGCCGATCTGCAGCCGCTGTATCATGCACTGCTCGCCCATGACGTGCCGCTGCGACTGCCGCCGGAGACCGTGGATTATCGCACTGGCGACAGCGCAGTCAGGGTGCGCCAGCTGATGGTTCAGGACCCGGATGGTTACCTGCTGCGTTTCAGCCAGATCCTTGAACGCTGACGCACGCCACGGCTCAGCCCCGTAGCCCGGATGAAATCCGGGGCAACGCAGGCCAACCACTCCCGGATTGCATCCGGGCTACAAGGCCCCACTCAGTGCTTTCTCGAACAATGCGCTGTACTGCGCAGCCGTGTAGGCAATGGGGTTGGTGCCGGCCGATGGGTCGACCTCGGCCATACGCCCGACCTGCTCGATACGTGCATCGTCGATACCAATCTCGCTCAGGCTGTGGGCGATGCCCACCTCGCTGCGTAGCGCCAACACCCACTCCAGCACCGCATCGAAACCTCCGCCCGGCAAGGCTAGATAGCGCGCCATCTTCTCCATCTGCGGCTCGATCAGCGCACGGTTGGCCACCAGCACGTAAGGCATCAGCACTGCGTTGAGCAGGCCGTGATGGGCGTCGTAAAGCGCGCCCAGCGGATGTGCCAGCGCATGCATCGCACCGAGGCCACGCTGGAAGGCGGTGGCGCCCATGCTCGAAGCCACCAGCATCTGTAGCCGCGCCTCGACGTCATTGCCTTGCGCCACAGCACGCGGCAGATACTGCTGCACCATCCGCATGCCCTCCAGGGCGATGCCTTCGGCCATCGGGTGGAACAGCGGCGAGCAGTAGGCTTCGAGGCTGTGCGACAGGGCGTCCATGCCAGTAGCAGCAGTGATTTTCGCCGGCAGGCCGACAGTCAGTTCAGGGTCGAGAATCACCAGCGTAGGCAGCATGCGCGCATGGAAGATGATGCGTTTGATATGCGCCGCATCATCAGTGATAACCGACGCGCGCCCCACTTCCGAGCCGGTGCCGGCGGTGGTCGGCACCGCCACCACCGGCGCCATGCCGGCGACATTGACCCGGCTGGCGTTATCACCAACGTCCTCGAAATCCCACAGTGGCCGATCCTGACCGACCATCAGGGCGATGGCCTTGCCGGCATCCAGCGCCGAGCCGCCGCCGAAGGCAATCACGCCGTCATGGTCACCGGCCTTGAACGCGGCAACCCCGTCCATCACGTTGCTGCCGGTGGGGTTGCCCTTGATCGCCGAGAACAACCCGGCTTTCAGGCCGGCATCACGGCACTGGCGCAGCGCAGCGTCGATCATTGGCAACGCCGCCAGGCCGGGGTCGGTGCACAGCAGCGGTGCGCGCATGCCGAGCTGACGACAGGCCCCGGCCAGCTCGGCAATACGGCCGACACCGACGCGCATCGAGGTCGGGTAGTTCCAGTTCATGCGGTACTGATCGAGAATCATGGCGCGCCTCACAGCTGAGTCTTGAAGTGGAAGGATTTCGGCCGAGTCAATTGCTCGTAGCCAACCCGCGACAGGGTGCAGCCGCGCCCGGAGTGCTTGACCCCGGTCCAGGCCAGGCCGGGGTCGAGGTAGTCGCAGCGGTTGAGAAACACCGTGCCGGCCTCGACCCGGTCGGCCAGGGCCATGGCGGCGTCGACGTCGCGACTGAAGATCGCGGCGGTCAGGCCGAACTCGCTGTCGTTCATCAGCGCCAGCGCTTCCTCGTCGCTGGCGACCTTCTGAATGCCCACCACCGGGCCGAAGGATTCTTCGGTCATCACGCGCATTTCATGGCTGACGTTGGTCAGCACCTGTGGCGCCAGGTAGGGCGTACCCGGCGCATCGAGGGGGAACTCGGCCGGGTCGATATGCGCCTTGGCGCCTTGCGCAACCGCCTCGGCGACCTGGGCGCGGACGAAGTCGGCGGCGTCACTGCGCACCAGCGGGCCCAGGGTGGTCTGCGGATCATCCGAACGCCCCAGTTTGTACTGGCGCACCAGCGCCACGGCACGCTCGACGAACTCGTCGTACAGCGACGCGTGCACGTAGATGCGCTCGATACCGCAGCACGATTGCCCGGAGTTGAAAAAGGCGCCGTCGATGGCGGTTTCCACCGCATGCTGCAGATCGGCGTCAGCCCTGACGTAGGCCGGGTCCTTGCCACCCAGTTCGAGCCCGACGCTGATGAAGCGCCCGGCAGCGGCGCGCTCGACCATGGCTCCGCCGGGTACCGAACCGGTGAAGGCCACATGGTCGATGCTCGGCGAACGAATCAATGCTTCAGTCTCGCCATGACTCAGGTGCAGGTACTGGAACACACCTTCGGGCAGGCCGGCCTCGACGAAGGCCTCGACCATGCGTTCGGCGCACAGCGGCGTCTGCGCCGAGTGCTTGAGCAGCACCACGTTGCCTGCCAGCAGCGCCGGCATCACCGCGTTGACGGCGGTCAGGTAGGGGTAGTTCCAGGGCGCGATGATCAACGCCAGTCCCAGCGGTTCGCGACGAATGAAACGGGTGAAGCCGGCCTTGTCCGGCAGGCGGATATCGGCCAGCGAGCCCTCGGCGATATCCGCCATGTAGCTGGCGCGCTCGACGAAGCCACGAATTTCGCCAGCGGCGTAACGAATCGGCCTGCCCATCATCCAGCACAGCTCTTCGGCCAGCTGCGCCTCACGCGCGGCGAAGATTTCGATGGCACGCCGGCCGATGGCGATACGCTCGCGCAGCGGCGTCTGCTTCCAGGCCTGCTGCGCCAGCTCGGCCTTGGCCAGCGCCACCAGAACCTCGGGATTTGACGCCAGATGACGCTCGACGTAGACCGAGCCGTCGATGGGGGAAATGCATTGCAGCTTGCTCATAAGGTGCTCCGTAAGAGGAATCGCGACCCACTCGGTGGATCGCGTACCGCGCTCGGCCCCCTCGCCCCTCCGGGGAGTGGGTTGGGGAGAGGGGAGCGCTCAGATGATTTCGAAGTAGCGGTCCAGCTCCCAGTCGCTGACATGGCGCCGGTACTCACGCTCTTCCCATTCACGACTGGCGGCGAAGTGCTCGACGAAGGCATCGCCGAACAGCTCGCGGGCGGCCTGCGAGCCCTTCAGGCGCTGCGCGGCGTCCCACAGCGTGCGCGGCAGTGCCAGTTCCTCGGGATGCTTGACCGCATAGGCGTTGCCGCTGACCGGCGCGGTTGGCTCCCACTCCTGCATCACGCCGTACAAGCCCGAACCGATGGCTACCGAGAGCGCCAGGAACGGGTTGCCGTCGGCAGCGCCAAGGCGATACTCCTGGCGCTGCGACTTGTCGCTGCCAGGAATCACCCGCAGCGCTGCGGTGCGGTTCTCCACGCCCCAGGTGGCGTCGGTCGGCGCCCAGAAGCCGGGAATAAGGCGGCGATAACTGTTCAGGGTCGGTGCCACCATGCACAGAAATTCCGGCATCAGGCGCTGCTGCCCGGCGAGAAAATGCCGCTGCAGCTTGCTCATGTTGTGCGCCTGGCTGGGATCGTAGAACGCGGACCTGTCCGTCTTGCGATCACGCAGCGACACGTGGATGTGCCCGCTCTGCCCCGGATACTTGCCAGACCACTTGGCCATGAAAGTGGCCATCAGGCCGTTGCGCTGGGCCAGTACCTTCATGAAGGTCTTGAACAGCGCGCCTTTGTCCGCCGCGGCTTCGGCATGGTCGTAGGCGATGGCCGCTTCGAGTACGCCGGGGCCGGTCTCGGTGTGCAGGCCCTCGATGGGAAAGTCCATCGCCTCGCCCATTTCGAGAATCTTGTGATAGAGCTCGGCATGCACCGAGTTGCGGATCATCGAGTAGCCGAACCAGTCCGGGGTGAACGGCTTGAGGTCGCGAAAGCCCTTGGCCCGCGCCGATTCCGGCGTTTCGTCGAACATGAAGAATTCGTACTCCAGCGCCGCATAAGGCTCGAAGCCCATGTCCTGACAACGCTGGATCACCCTGCGCAGCGTACCGCGCGGGCAAACCGCCTCGGCCTGCAGGTCGAATTCAGCGAGAAACAGCAGCATGCCATTCTCGAAGGGAATCTCGCGGCAGGTGTGCGGCAGGATGCGCACCGGCGCGTCCGGGTAGCCGCTGTGCCAGCCGGTGTACTGGGCGTTGTCATAGAGCTGGTCCTTGACGTCCCAGCCGAGCACCACATCGCAGAAGGCGAAGCCGTGCTCGAGGGCGGAGAAGAACTTGCTGCGGCTCATGTACTTGCCGCGCATCACCCCGTCGTTATCGAACAGGCCGACCTTCACGTGGCTCAGGCCACGCTCCTCGACGATGCGCCGTGCGTCGCCCAGGGTCTTTACATCCCGTGGTTTGAACATGCTAACCCCTGTGTCTTGTTGTTATGGCCAACGGGTTCAGCGAAGGGCTGGGCATCCATGACCGGCCAGGCAAGGCCGACGACGCACGAGCGCAGCACGACGCTTGTGACAGCGTCCGTTTCAGGCTCATAGAGTGTGGTACAGGATTGCCGGGATGGCAGGGCGGCGCAGGGAAAAAACTGGATGGCGCAATATCGCGCGGGATAAAGCCGCGCCCGTACCGCTCGATACGGGCGCCTTGGCTCAATTGGCTTCAACCGCGATATGGCGCCCCGGCCTTGGCCATCAGTGCGTTGTACTTCTTGAAGATGTCCACCACCTTGGCGCAGCGCGGGCTGGTCTTGGCGATCTCGTCCCAGAATTTCTGCGCCTCGGCTTCTACCGTGGCCCATTCTTCGGCGGGGATGGACGTCAGCTCCAGCTTGCCGCCTTCGACGCGAAGTTGCGCCTCACCGCCCCAGTACCAGTGCTGGCGGTAGTAGTTGGAGCTGTCCATGCACAGTTTGAACAGGGTCTTCAGGTGCTCCGGCACCTCCGCCCATTTGTCCGAGTTAGCGAAGTAGGAGCCGCACCAGGCGCCGGAGATGTTGTTGGTCAGAAAGTACTTGGTGACGTTGGCCCAACCAACGGTGTAGTCCTCGGTGATGCCGGACCAGGCGATACCGTCCAGCTCGCCAGTCTGGATCGCCACTTCGACGTCCTCCCAGGGCAGGGTCACCGGAATCACGCCAAAGCGCGAGAGGAACTTGCCGGCCGTGGGGAAGGTGAAGATGCGCTTGCCCTTGAGATCATCGAGTTTCCGAATCGGCTGCACGGTGGCGAAGTGGCAAGGGTCCCAGGCGCCCGCACCGAGCCAGGTCACGCCTTTGACCTCGCCGTAGGCCTCGGCCCAGATCTCGTTGAGCCCGTACTGCTCGAACAGCACCGGCACATCCAGGCTGTAGCGAGTGGCAAAGGGGAAGTAACCGCCGAATACCGAGACATCCACCGGCGCAGCGATGGAGTCATCATCGCTCTGCACCGCATCGATGGTGCCGCGCTGCATCGCACGAAACAGCTCGCCAGTGGGCACAAGCTGGTCGGCGAAGTACAGCTGAATCTCCATCTGGCCGTTAGCCGCCTTGTTGAAGGCATCGATCGAGGGTTTGATCACGTGCTCGGCCAACGCCGCGCCGGCGTAGGTCTGCAATCGCCAGGTGATCTTTTTCGGCTCGGCGGCGTAGATATGCGCCGAGCCAAGTGCTGCGGTGCCGACCGCGGCGGTTTTCAGGAAATCGCGTCTCGTACTCATGCTGGTCTCTCCATAATGTCGATGCAGATGCAATACAACCGCTCAATGCCGTCTCAACCGACGGCCTTACCAGTGACCGGACGAACCGGCTCGACTGCTGGCGCGCATACGCGCCGATTTCCGTTGATCAGCCGCCGTAATGCAGTTGCGGCAACCACAGCGCCAGCTGCGGGAAGACCATGACCAGGGTCAGCGCCAGGACCATGATAAAGACGAAAGGTATGACCGAGACGTAGATGTCACGAAGGGTCACTTCGGGCGGCGCCATCGCGCGCATGAGGAACAGGTTGTAGCCGAACGGCGGAGTCATGTAGGCGATCTGGCAGGTGATGGTGTAGAGCACGCCGTACCAGATGAGGTCGAAGCCCAGGGCGCCGACCAGCGGGATGTAGAGCGGCGCGACGATCACCAGCATGGCGGTGTCGTCGAGGAACATGCCCATCACGATGAACGAGATCTGCATCAGGATGAGGATCTGCCAAGGCCCCAGGTGCAGGCTGTCGACGAAGAAGCCTTCGATGGCCCTGACCGCACCGAGCCCGTCGAACACCGCACCGAAGCACAACGCGGCGAGAATGATCCACATGAACATGCAGCTGATGGCGAGCGTCTTGCGCAGCGTCTCTTCCATCACCTTGCCGCTCAGGCGCCGCTTGAACAGCGCTGCCAGGGTTGCTGCCGCCGCGCCGACCGCCGAGCTTTCCACCAGGCTGGTGTAACCCATCAGAAACAGTCCGGTCATCGACAGGAAGATGAACACCGGCACCAGCCCGGCGCTGAGCAGGCGCAGCTTCTCCTGCCGGCTGATCTGCTCGCGCTCGGCCTGTGGCAGGGCCGGGCCGAGCTGCGGTTGCAGGCGGCAGCGAATGGCGATGTAGAGCATGAACATACCGGCCATCATCAAGCCCGGAACCGCCCCGGCCAGCCACAACTGGCCCACCGGTTGGCGCGCGATCATGCCGTAGAGCACCAGCACCACGCTGGGCGGAATCAGAATGCCCAGCGAGCTGCCGGCCTGGATCACTCCGGTGATCATGATCTTGTCATAGCCTCGCCGCAGCAACTCGGGCAAGGCAATACTGGCGCCAATGGCCATGCCGGCGACGCTCAGGCCGTTCATCGCCGAGATCGCCACCATGAGGAAGATGGTGCCGATGGCCAGGCCACCCGGCAGCGGTCCCATCCAGACATGGAACATCTTGTAGAGGTCTTCGGCGATGCCCGACTCGGAGAGCATGTAACCCATGAACACGAACATCGGCAGGGTCAGCAGCGGGTACCACTTCATCAGTTTCATGGCCGCGCTGAAGGCCATTTCCGAACCGCCATCGCCCCACAGCAACAGGGCAGCCGCCGCGGCGACGAAGCCGATGGCGCCGAACACCCGTTTCCCGGTCAACAGCAGCAACATCATCGAGGAGAACATCAGCAACGCGATCAGCTCGTAGCTCATCAGAGCGTCTCCCCACGGGCGGCGTACAGGTCCCTGAAGAACGCGGCAACCGCCTGCAGCAACATCATGACGATGCCCAGGCACATGACGATCTTGATTGGCGCCATGTAGGGCGACCAGGCCGAGTAGCTGGTCTCCTTGTATTCGATGGCGTACTGGGTGGAGGAAATGCCGCCCACCAACAGCATCACCAGATAGAAGATCAGCATGAACACCGTGATCGCATCGACCACCGCTCGGGTGCGTGGCGACCAGCTGCTGTAGGCCAGGTCCATGCGCACATGGGCGTCGAGCTGCATGGAGTAAGCGCCGCCGAGCAGGAAGTAGGCGACCATCAGGAACTGGGCGCTTTCCAGGGTCCATAGCGAGGGTGTGAAGAAGGTCTTGCTGATGGAGGAGTACAGCAAGACCGCCAGCATGGCGAAGATCAGATACATGGCGAAACGCCCAACCCTCAGGTTGAATGCATCCACGACCCGCACGAAAGCTCTAATGCCGTTGCGCATGCAGTTTCCTGCTGTTTTGTTTGTTATCCCGTCAGCCTAGACGAAGATTCGCCAAAGCCAACTGCCCTGCCGAGCCATGGCAGGAAAGGCGCCACCCCTTAGCGGCTGGCACCTCATCGGACAAAATCAAGCATTTGGAAAGTGCCGAGTTAGAGCCTCAGCGCTGCCAAAAGGCGACTAGCTCTAGGACGGCGTGCACTATTTCCTCTTTCCGGAGCATGCGCAAAAAGGTGCCGATCCGCTGCCTGGACACACTAAGTCTTACGCGCGACCAAGCACCGCCTGTCCAGCTCCTCAATGCGCGTCACGCCTAGCAGAGCCATATCACGGCGCAACTCGGCATCCATCAGGCCAATGGCATGCGACACGCCGGCCTCACCGGCATAGGCAGCGGCATAATTGAAAGGTCGACCGATGAAAACCATACGCGCTCCCAGCGCCAGGGCCTTCAACACATCGGTACCACGGCGAAAACCGCTGTCGATCATCACCGGCAGTTCACCAACCGCCTCGACCACCCCTGGCAGTGCACCTAACGACGACAGCGCACTGTCGAGCTGACGCCCTCCGTGGTTGGACACGATGATGGCATCCGCCCCAACATCACGGGCCTTGCGAGCGTCGTCTGGATGAAGGACACCCTTGACCACCAACTTGCCCGGCCATATGCGCCTGACCAGTTCCAAATGGCTCCAACTGAGATGACTACGCCCGGAAAAGTCCCGTGCCACGTTACGCGAGATGACGGCAATGCCGCGTGTTGCATAGTTATTCTCGAAGTGCGGCATGCCGTGCTGGAGCAGTGTGCGTAGAAAGGTACCGAACAACCAACGCGGCCGTACCAGTCCGTCCCAGGCCAAGCGTGCGCTGGGGCGCAACGGCGAACAGAAGCCGGAGCGCATGTTGTTGTCGCTGTTCGGCGGAACGGGATAATCGACAGTGATCACCAGCTTGTCAAAACCGGCATTGCGCACACGTTCAATCAGCGCCTCGATTGCGGCCTGATCGCCCGGCAGGTAAGCCTGAAACCAGTCGGTCCCACCATCACGACGCACCTCTTCCATACGGATCAACGAACTGCCGCTCAGAATCATCGGTATGCCGGCCCGTGCGGCAGCCTGGGCCTGAACCAAATCACCGCGATAGGCAGACAGGGCACTGATGCCCATGGGTGCGATACCAACCGGCAAGGCATAGCGTTGGCCGAACAACTCCGTCTCCAGGGAGATGGCCGACACATCCACCAAAGCACGCGGCAGGAACGAATAGTCCGCAAACGCGTTGAGGTTGGCCTGTGCGGTGTGTCCATCTTCCGCCACGTTGGCGATGTAGCCGTAGATCGGTCTCGGCAGGTGACGTTTCGCCAGTCGGTCCAGGTCATGCAGGTTGAGAATCGACGCCAGGCGTCGCGAAAGGTTACTCGGCATGAACAGAGGCTTCCTGTTGTGCTGGGAACCCGTCAGGTCGGGCCTGGGGATTGACCAGATTACGGGGACGCTCGCCACGCAGGGCCTGGCATATATTCTCCACCGCGCACCAGGCCATTGCTTCACGTGTTTCATGGGTGGCCGACCCGACATGCGGCAGGGTCACGACATTGTCCATACGCAACAGCGGAGAGTCGGCCGGGACCGGCTCATGCTCGAACACGTCCAGTCCGGCCCCTGCAATCAACCCGTCTTGCAGCGCTTGAATCAACCCTGCCTCGTCGACCACCCGGCCACGGGAAATATTGATCAGATAAGCCGAGCGCTTCATTGCCCGACACTGCTCATAGCCGATCAGCCGGTCAGTCTGCGCGGTCAACGGTACGGTCAGGCAGACGAAATCCGCCTCACCCAGCAGTTGCTCGAAGCTACAACGCTGCAAGCCCCACGTCGCTTCCAGCTCCGGCTTCGCCGAGGCGTTGCTGTACAACACCCGCATGTTGAAACCCAGCGCCCGACGGGCGATAGCCTGGCCAATACGGCCAAGACCGATCAGCCCCAGGGTCTTGCCATGTACGTCGTGACCGAACAGAGACTCACCTACGTGCTGTGTCCAACGCCCCTCGCGTACCAGACCGGCCAACTCCACCGCACGCCTGGCACTGGCCATGATCAACAGAAAACCGGTGTCGGCCGTGGTTTCGGTCAACACATCCGGCGTGTTGGTCAGCACGATGCCTCGCCGCGTCATCTCCTCAAGCGGAAAATTATCGTAGCCCACCGAGATCGTCGCGATGGCTTCCAGCGACGGTGCCTCATCGAACAGTGCCGAGGTAACCTGCAACTTGCCACCAATCAACCCATGCGCCTCACGCAGGGCAACGGCCACTGCCTCAGGCTGCTGCTCGGGGTCCTCGAAGTAGGAAACCTCGAACGCCTCACTCAAACGCTGCAAGTGAGAGGCCTTCAACCGACGCAGGGCGACGATCTTTTTCTTGCTCATGTCGAACTCCGTGTTCAGCGCTTATCCAGCCCTGGCATATCGAAACCGGCCGCATCCAGCAACTCATAGAGCTCATCACGCTGCAGTCCGTTTAGTTCAATCAGTGGCGGTCGTACCTGTGCCCAAGGCGCATAATCGCTGTAGCGAGCGGTCGCAGCCTTGAGCGCCGCAATCACCGGAAAGCGCTCGAATATCTTGCGTATACGTAACAATGCGGCCTGCTGCTCATCGGCATCGCCCGCCTGCCAACTGCGCGCCAGCTGCGCGATCGCACGCGGGTTGACGTTTGCAGTCGCACTGATGCAACCGGCTCCGCCAGCTCGCAGCGTCTGCAACAGGAAGGTCTCACTGCCGGCGTAGACCTCGAAACCATCACCACCGAAACGCTCGATCAAGGCCTGGGTATTGGCCCAGTCGCCAGAGCTGTCTTTCACCCCTGCGATATTCCCCGGAAACGCCTCACGCAGACGCGCAATCAGATCCAGAGAAAGCGCTACCTGGGAAACCGGCGGAATGTGGTAGAGATAGATACGCAAGCGCGCATCACCGACACGCTCGATCACTTCGCTGAAGTAGCGATACAGACCTTCGTCGGAGACACCCTTGTAGTAGAACGGCGGCAACATCAGTACGCCTGCCACCCCCTGAGAAACGGCATGTCGGGTCTGCTTCACGGTCTCCGGCAACGAACAGCTGCCGGTTCCCGGCATCAGTTGTTCGGTAGGGATACCGGCGTCGATAAGCGCATCGAGCAAGCGAACCTTCTCATCCACCCCCAGTGAGTTGGCCTCTGAATTGGTACCGAACACGGCAAGCCCCACGGACTGATCAACCAGCCAACGACAATGGCCGACGAAGCGTTCGGTGTCAGGGGCAAGATCTGCGGCGAATGGGGTCACGACCGGCGACCAGACACGGCCTGTTGCATGATTCATGCTGCACTCCTCCGAATCGAATGAAAGCCGACAGCCTGGTATGAGCTGTCAGCAAATAAGCTCATACCGCCCTTGTACGACGGCGTAACGGCGCAATCATCCAACGCAACATAGGCGTTGCCTGCAGGATGGAAAAAACGGCGATGGACAACAGAACGACGGCAATCGGACTGGAGATGAAAACTCGATAATCACCGCCACCGATCAGCATCGACTGCTGAAAAGCGTTTTCCATGACCGGCCCCAGAATCAGGCCGATGACCATCGGCGCCGGTGATACACCGGCCTTGGCCAACCAGTAACCAAATAAGCCGAAACCGAGCATCAGCCCCACATCGAACAGGCTGTTATTGATGGCGTAGGCGCCGATGATGCATAGCGCGATGATCGCGCAGGCAATGAAGCCATCCGGGATACGCGTAACCACCACACTGGCCTTAGTGAACATCAGCCCTACACCCAGCAGGCCGATATTGGCGAAGATCACCGCCCAGATCAGCGTATAGGTCACATCGCCATAGTCGGTCAGCAGGTTGGGGCCTGGCAGAATGCCCTGCACCATCAGCGCGCCGAGCAAGATGGCAGTGGCTGAACTGCCGGGAATACCCAGAGCGATGGTCGGAATCAGTGCACCGCCGACCACGGCATTGTTGGCTGCCTCGGGGGCAGCGACACCAGCCGGATTACCCTGTCCAAAACTGCTCTTGTCCTTGGCGAAACGCTTGGCTTCGTTATAGGCGAACCAACTGGCTGTATCGCCACCGGTCCCCGGGATCAACCCCACCACGACACCGATACCGCTCGAACGCAGGATGTTCGGCATCAGCGCCCTCAGTTCGGACAGTTTGGGAATCAGTCGGTCGGTAATGCGACTGGCCGTTTTTGCGGCACTGTGGGAATTTTCGATCAGCGACAGCGCCTGCGGAATCGAAAACAGCCCGATCAGCGCCACGGTGAAACTGATGCCAGAAAACAGATTGATATTGCCGAATGCCATGCGCGGCGTGCCAGTGGTCAGATCCATCCCCACCGTGCTGACCAACAGCCCCAGCCCTCCGGAAAACAAGCCGTTGATCACCGACCCCTGAGCAAGAGAGCCGATGATGGTGATACCCAGCACGGCAATGGCGAATAGTTCTATCGGGCCAAACTCCACCACGATTTTGCCCAGTAGCGGTGCTGCCATGAGCAGCGCGATGCCACTCAACGTGCCTCCGATGAATGAGGCAAACAACGATATGCCCAACGCCTTGCCCGCCTGGCCCTGTTGCGACATGGGAAAACCATCAAGCACCGTCGCGGCTGCAGAAGGGGTACCCGGCGTGCGTAGCAAGATGGCCGCAATAGAGCCGCCATAGGAGGCACCAACGTAGAGCGCTGCCAGCATGCTCAGGCCAGTGGCGGTGTCCATGCTGAAGGTCAGCGGCAACAGCAAGGCCAACGCCATGGTGGCGGAAAGGCCAGGCATGGCACCCACGAAAAGCCCCAGCAGGATACCGCCAAAGATCGCGGCGAAATTACCCAGGGTCAGTACATTGACCAACCCCGTCATGACGATCGAACTTTCCACGGAAAAGGCCTCGTCTAAAAGTAAGCGGCGATCAAGAGATCGCCGATGGCAGGAAAGGCATGGACAAGCCCAGAAACTGAATGAACACCAGGCACACTACGGCCAACAGCACCGTGGTGCCGATGAGCGAAAAGCGTACGGATACCGTGTGAATCAGCGCCAGGGCCAACGCCATGAACAAAATGGTCGACAACAGATAGCCGAGCAGGCCGATGACCGCGACATAACCGACAGCCAGCGCGAATACCCCCGCAGTCACCAGATAACGTGGTGCGACGGTGCTTTCTTCAGCGACTGCCTTCAGGCCACTGTTCCTCGCACGCGTCGTGCGCCAGCGCAGCAATTCACTCAGCAGCATGGCCAGCGACAGCAATGCCACCATCACCGAATAGATCAATGGCATCTGCGCAGCGGCTGCCGGATAGCCCTGCGCATTGACGAAAAATACGGCAGCCAGGGCCATGCCGAAGACCCCGAGCACCAGTCTGCTCTTGTTCATGGGCACCTCCCCCACATTGCGTTCGGAGGATGCCATCACTGCTTGCTGCCGACGTCTTCCCAGATGACCTGGAACTCCTGCTCCATTTTCTCGAGCATCTGCCCGTAGTCATCGCCGGTGACGATATCGATGTGCAGCGCACGCTTTTGCGCATCGGCGAGGAAGGACTGGTCGTTCTTCAGCGTCTCGAAGGCGGCAATCAACTGCTTACGCGCCTCATCGGGTATCCCGGCCGGCGCACTGTAACCACGCGAAGATCCTGCCACCACGTCCAGCCCTTTTTCCTTCAAGGTCGGGACATCCGGCAGGTTATCGAGGCGCGTTTCCGAGAAAACGGCCAATGCCTTGAGATTGCCGCTCTTGATCTGGCTGTAGACGTTGCCGACATTGTTGAAGCTGACGTCGATCTTGTGGCCCATGGCCGCGGTCGCCGAAGGGCCGTCGCCTTGGAATGGCACCTTCTGGAAGGACAATCCGGTAGCCCTCTCGACCACCAGAGTGGTGAAGTAATCATCACCCCCCATACCCGAGTTACCGACCGTGATGCGTCCAGGCTTTTCCTTGGCCGCAGCGAACAGGTCCTCGATGGTGTTCAAGGGGCTGTTCTTGCCAACCACGGCAATACCCGCGTCGGTCACCACATTGGCAATCGGCGTCAACTCCCGAATGTTGTAGGTGATCGCCTCGTTCATGATGTAGTTGGTCATCAGCATGGGCGTATTGGTGATGCTGATCACCGTACCGTCCTTCTTCGACTGCTTGGCCAGGCGAGTCCAGGCAATTGCGCCTGCAGCGCCAGGAATGTATTCGTTGACGAAGTTGACGCCCAGAATCTTGGTGAGATACGGCTGCGCCAGTTGCGCCAGCACATCGCTGCCACCGCCAGGATTGAAGCCTTGCAATACGGCAACTTCCTTGCCAGCGACATACTCTGCCTGGGCGGAGAAGGAAGCAGTGAACACCGTCATGGCGATGAGAAAGGCAACCGACAGGTTCTTGTTGTTGTTCATCTTCATTTCGCTAACTCCACGTTTCTTGTTGGATTTATGGTGTCTCGCTGTTGAATGCAGATGTACTCAAGGGGCGGTAGACCGCCCCTGTTCAGCAGGTACTGCGCTCACTCCTCAGTGGTGGTTCCTCAGGGTGATCCAGGACTGGTCACCGGCAGTGATCGAATAGCGGGCAACAGCCTGCTCGTCGAAGTTGAAGCCCAGTCCTGGCGTTTGATGCAGCTTGATGTAACCGTTTTCCTGCTCCAGTTGACGGTCTATCAGGCGGCGAAAGTTGAGTACCTGATCGTCCCAGAAGAACTCCACGAAGCGGGCGTTGGGCGTGGCAGCTACCAGCGGCGCATGCACATCGTGGAACCAGTGGGGATACATGGGGACACCGTAACCTGCCGCCATCGCGGCAATCCGCCGCCATTCGGTGATACCACCGCACACCACCGCATCGGTCTGCAGGATGGCGGCAGCGCCCTTGTCGAGCAGTTCCTTGTGCCGCCAGCGGCCGACTTCTACCTCGCCGGTGGCAATCGGTACGGGCGTGGCACGAGCCAAACGCGCATGACTGTCGATGTCGTCGACCAGGAAGGGCTCTTCGATGAAGCTCGGTTCATGACGTTCGAAACGGCGCACGTATTGCAAAGCCTCGGTGACGTCACTCCAGCCGTTGTTGACGTCCAGCATCAGCTCGATGTTCGGGCCAATGGCCTCCCGAGCAGCGGCGACCCGCGCCTCCTCCTCCCGTGGTGACAGACGGCCGGTCTTCATCTTCACCGCCTTGAACCCCAGCGAGACGTAGTGCGCCATCTCCTCGCCCAGCAGCTCCGGTGTCTTGCCGTCGAGGTAGTAGCCGCCGCTGGCGTAGGCCTGTACACGCTCAGCACTGGCTGCGCCAAGGTAGCGATGCAATGGCAGACCGGCCGTACGCGCATTGAGGTCCCAGAGTGCGGTATCGAGGATGCTGATCGCACGCATGACAACGCCAGCCCGCCCCTGCAGCAATGCCTCCTGATACATCTCCTTCCACAGTGCCTCGACATCCAGCGAGTCACGCCCGAGCAATACCGGCGCAAGCAGCGTTTGCACTGCGACCGGAAGCAGTTCGCCTCCGGCGCTGCCGACGTAACAGAAACCTATTCCACTGACCCCATCGGTCGAGGTCACCTTGACCAGGCCATAGTCCCTGGCGTGGACCGTGCGATTGGAGAACGACGTGACGCGATCCAGCGGAACGCGGGCGGTGGTGACGGAGATGGAGCTGATCGTTGCCATTGTTGTTCTTGTCCTGTTTCGTCCCAGAACGCCATGTAAGCGCTTTCATGAGCGATCTGCGATCAACCAAGCCCAGGCCATTCATGCAACTCAGAAGGGCAGAATGATGGCCACGTAAACGCATGCATTTGAAAAAAACATCATGTAAGCGTTTACAAAAACTTAGTTTCGGTTTTTCCTATTGTCAACCACCCTTGAAGGACTCGACATGGGAAACACGATTGGCCCTCTCGCAGAAAACCTGTCTCGAGCCAGCCTGCATGACGTCGCACGACTGGCAGGCGTATCGACCGCAACCGTCTCACGCGTACTCAATGGCAGCGCTACTGTCAGCGACGCCAAGCGCCAGGCGGTACAAAGTGCCTGTGACGCACTCGGCTACGTTCTGAACGCTGCGGCCAGGACCCTTGCATCGCGGCGCAGCATGACCATCGGCGCGGTCGTTCCTACCCTGGCCACCGAGACTTTCTCGAGACCGCTAGCCGCCTTTCAGCAGAAAGTCCATGAGGCCGGTTACACCCTGCTCGTCGCCAGCTTCGGCTTCGACTCACAGGTGGAGCTGAAAGAAGTGCAAACCATGCTCGAACATGGCGTGGATGCTCTGATGGTGGTGGGCAGGACACACGACCCAAGAATGTGGGAGTTGATCGAACGCAAGCAGATTCCCTGCGTGCAAGCCTGGGCTCAGGACCTCAACCGCCCCAGCGTCGGCTTCGACAACGTAGCCGTGGCTCGCCAGGTAGTCGAGCACCTACTTTCACTAGGGCACCGCAAGTTCGCCATGATCGTCAACGAACGCGCGTTCAACGACCGTGTCGGCGACCGTATCGCCGGTACGCTGGAACGTCTGCACGAGGAAGGCCTGGAACTGCCCATGCATCAGCGCATGGAAACCGAGCTATCCCTGGATGGCGCCATCGTGGCCATGCAACGCCTGCTACGTGCGCCACAACGGCCGACAGCCGTCATCTGCGCCAATGACCTGTTGGCGTTCGGCGCCCTTCTGGCCGCCAAGAGCCTTGGCGTGCGAGTCCCCGAAGACATCTCGGTCGTCGGCTTCAACGACTTTGACTATGCCAAGTACATGTCCCCTCCACTGACGACCACCCGCGTCGAACTGGACCAGATTGGCGCCTGCGCCGGCACCTACCTGCTCGACGCACTGGCCGGGAAGAACCCTGTCGGGCTGATCGAAACCACCACCGAGCTGATCGTGCGCGGCAGCTCCGGCCCAGCGCCCAACACCTGAGATCAAAGCACGCCTGGTGTGTGCATGACGCAGCGGTTGCGCCACGCAGCCAAACCATCGAGAGGAAAGGCTCATGAACAAAAACAATAACGACAGCAATCCGACAGAACCCCTGGCACAAGGCATACGCAAGGGTCTCACCAACTACGGTGACGCGGAATTCTCACTGTTTCTGCGCAAGGCCTTCATCAAGGGTGCCGGCTATTCGGATGATGCGCTGTCGCGACCAATCGTCGGCATCACCAATACCGGCAGCGGCTTCAACCCCTGTCATGGCAATGCCCCGCAATTGATCGAAGCGGTCAAACGCGGGGTGATGCTGGCTGGAGGGCTGCCGGTGGACTTCCCTACCATCTCGATCCACGAGAGCTTTGCCCACCCCAACAGCATGTTCCTGCGCAACCTCATGTCCATGGACACCGAGGAAATGATCCGCGCCTTGCCAATCGATGCCGTCGTGCTGATCGGCGGCTGCGACAAAACCGTACCGGCCCAGTTGATGGGCGCTGCAAGTGCCCAGGTTCCTGCCATTCAACTGGTCAGCGGCTCGATGCTGACCGGTTCGCACCGCGGCGTACGCGTAGGCGCCTGCACCGATTGCCGGCGTTTCTGGGGGATGTACCGCGGCGAGGAGATCGACGAGCAGGAAATCACCGAGGTCAATGACCAGTTGGTCGCCAGCGTCGGAACCTGCTCAGTCATGGGCACTGCCAGTACCATGGCCTGCATCACCGAAGCACTGGGCATGATGTTGCCCGGCGGCGCCACACCGCCCGCCGTCACCGCGGACCGTATTCGCATTGCCGAACGCACCGGCGCCCAGGCGGTGGCGATGATCGCCGCGGGTCTGACGCCGGATCGCATCCTGACCAAACAGGCCTTCGAGAATGCCCTGATGGTGCTGCTGGCCATTGGTGGCTCGACCAACGGCATCGTTCATCTGGCCGCAATCGCCGGACGCTGCGGCATTCACATCGACATGCAACAGGTTGACAGGCTTGGCCGCGACATTCCGGTATTGGTAGACCTCAAGCCATCGGGCAGCCATTACATGGAGGACTTGCACAAAGCGGGTGGTTTGGCGCCCGTACTGCGTGAACTGAGCCCTTTCCTGCACCTCGATGCCCTGACCGTCACCGGACGCACGCTGGGCGAGGAGCTCGAACGAATCGCCCCCTTCCCACAGGATGTGGTACGCACACGGGACAACCCTATCTATCCGCAAGGTGGCATTGCCTTCCTACGTGGCAACCTGGCCCCGGATGGCGCAATCATCAAGCAATCGGCAGCCAGCGCAACGCTGATGGAGCACGAAGGCCGCGTGGTGGTCTTCGACGGCCTGGAAGATTTGGCGCAGCGTATCGACGCTCCCGACCTGGACGTCAACGCCGACGATATCCTGGTACTCAAGAACATCGGCCCCAAAGGTGCACCGGGCATGCCGGAAGCCGGCTATATCCCGATCCCACGCAAACTCGCGCGGGCCGGTGTGAAGGATATGGTGCGTATCTCCGACGGCCGCATGAGCGGCACGGCAGCAGGAACCATCATCCTGCATGTCACGCCCGAAGCCGCCATCGGCGGCCCTCTCGCCCTGATCAAAAGCGGCGACCGGTTGCGCCTGAGCGTCAGTCAACGCGCCATCGAATTGCTGGTCAGTGACGAAGAACTCGCTCGCCGGCGTGCGGCACTGAGCCTGCCGCCGCTGCGCGAAGGTGACGAGCGCGGTTATCGCAAACTGTTTCTCGACACGGTGACCCAAGCCGATCAGGGCTGCGATTTCGACTTTCTGCGCAGTCTGAATGAGCACGGCAGCATTCCACAGCAGCGCTAAGAGTGGATCTCCCGCTCCATTCGATATGGAGCGGCGCCATCACACGTTGATAACAGGACGCCTTACATGACCTCGCCCGAATACACCGATTACCTTTTCGCACCCGGCATCACCAGCCTGGCCATCACCGGCAGCGATCAGCGCTTTCCCGCTCGACGTGTCTATTGCGTTGGCCGTAACTACGCCGACCATGCCCGTGAGATGGGCCATGATCCAGATCGCGAACCACCCTTCTTCTTCACCAAACACCCCGACAGCCTGATGCCTTCCGGCAGTGAGTTTCCCTACCCACCGGGTAGCGAGGACGTACACCATGAAATCGAGCTGGTCGTGGCGATAGGCCAAGGCGGTGTAGATATTCCCGTTGAACGTGCACTTGAACACGTATACGGCTATGCAGTGGGCTTGGACATGACCCGCCGCGACTTGCAGGCGCAAGCCAAGAAGATGGGCCGACCTTGGGCTGTAGCCAAGGCCTTCGATCATGCAGCGCCATGCTCTGCCTTGCGCCCGGCAGCACAGATCGGCCACCCGATCGAGGGCCGTATCTGGCTCGACATAAACGGAAGGACGTGCCAGGAAGGAGACCTGTCAGCACAGATATGGAGCGTGCCCGAGGTCATCGCCTACCTGTCACGTCTATTCGTTCTCGCCCCCGGCGATCTGGTCATGACCGGAACCCCAGCCGGGGTCGGCCCAGTGCAGCGCGGCGATAAACTCAGCGGAGGCATCCAAGGTATCGGTACTCTGGAAATAACCGTGAGCTAGCAAACGCACCCGTGCCCGATTGAGTGGCACGGGGCTCCTGCTGAATCGCTCGCACGCCCCCAACACTGCCGACTAAAATCCCACCAGAAGCATCCATAGCGGCATGGAGAGCGCCGCTAGCAGGGTCGACAGCGAGATTGCCGCACTAATGCTGCGACTATCTTCGGCACTGCGGGCAAAAGCCATCACGTTGACTCCGCTGGGACAAGCAGCAAGCAGCACCAACACACTGCGCGCGGTCTCGTTGAGACCAGGTAGCTGGCCGCTGAGCCACCACACCAGCGCGGGGAAAAGCACCAGCTTGGCCAATGCCACGCCCCAGGCCTCGCCAGTAGGACGCAGGCGATAGCGCGACAGGCTGGCGCCGAGCACGATCAGCGCGCAAGGCAGTGCAGCCTGACCCAGCCAGGTGATTGCCCGCCACAGGCTTTCCGGCACCGGCAGCCCAGACAGGTTGAGCAAGGCGCCCAGCCCCAGTCCGATGATCATTGGATTGGCCAGGTTCTTCAGCAGCGCGCGACCGTCGACACGTTCCTGGCTACCGAAGGCAGCATAGAAACTGTGCAGGGAAAACAGCGTAAGGCTGTGGAAAACCAGGATGGCGAACACATAGAGCAGGCCATCGTTGCCCATCAGGCTGGCGATCAGCGGAATGCCGACCAGCACGTTGTTGGAGAACGCCGCCACCAACCCCAGCGGCGTCGCCGTACCACGCCGCCAATGCGCCAGCGCGTTGACCACGACGAACACCAGCAGCACCGGCAGGTAATAGGCCAATAGCAGCATCGGCGACAGGCCCTCGGCCAGCGATGCCTTGGCGATGCCGGCGAACAACAGCGTCGGCATGAACAGCTTGAAGGTGATATTGGCCAGACCGGCTGCCGACTCATTGGTGAGCCACTGGCGCCAGCCGAGCAGATAGCCGAGAACGATCAGAGCGAAGATCGGCAAAATTGCCTGTGCCGCGAGCATTGCTGAACCAGCCTCCGGGGAACTGCTGAAGGGCACGGATCGAGCTCGACCCGTGAGGGTCGCCAAGCATACGCGTGCTCGACAACCCACGCGATGTCTCGCGGAACATTCGCCGCCGCGCTGAACGACCCGCCAGAAGTACCGAGATAGAGCATCCCGATCAAGTATTGAGGGAATCGATGTTCACTATCAGGCCAGTCAAGTTCTTATCTGCGCTCATGTCCTCAAGAATTCATCCCGTAGCCACTTATTACTCCCTACGGAGACATCGACATGAAAACCCAACTGACCCTCGCCGCCCTGGCTCTTAGTCTGATCACCACCAGCGTACTCGCCGCTTCGAGCAGCGCCCCTTTCCCTCTGGTGGGTGAAGCCAAGGACAACCAAACACAACAGCAAGCTATCGCACCGCTGGCCGAGAACGGCTCCGAACGCACCCCAGGTGCTCGTCGCATCCAACTGGTAGAAGGCGGATACGAACGCACTCCGGGCAGCCAGCGCATTCAACTGGCCGAAGACGGTTCCGACCGCACTCCAGGCGCCCAGCGCATTCAACTGGCTGAAGACGGTTCCGACCGCACTCCCGGCAGCCAGCGTATCCAACTGGCCGAAGACGGTTCCGACCGCACTCCGGGTGCTCAGCGCGTACAGCTTGCTGAAGGCGGTTCCGATCGTCTGATCGAGCAACGTGGACGCACTGCCTAAGCGTGATTGCAACACCCCAAAGCCCGGCGCACGTCGGGCTTTTTCATGCCTGCGAGGTGCTCAATCGAGCGCATTCCTACAGGTCTCGACTCATACCCTCCCAACAACCGGCAAACGGTAGATCCAGATACGTCGCAACACAGTGGAGAACTGCCCCCACAGGCTGCCGCAGTTGTAGTGCTGGCCGTACCGCCGGGCGATCAGGCGCACCTCGCGTGCCAGCTCCGCATAGCGCCGTGCCGGTAGATCCGGGAACAGGTGATGTTCGATCTGATGGCTGAGGTTACCGGTGAGGATGTGCAGCACCGGTCCACCGGACAGGTTGCTCGAACCGCGCAGCTGACGCAGGTACCAGTGCCCGCGCGTTTCTCCCTCCAGTACCTCGGGCGCAAAAACCGCCGCCTTTTCGGTGAAATGACCGCAGAAGATCACCAGAAAGGTCCACAGATTACGCAGCAGGTTGGCCACCACATTGCCGGTCAACACGGCCAACGCGTTGGCTCCGAGCAACAACGCCAGCACAGGGAACACCAGATAATCCTTGCCCCATTGCCGAACCAGCTTGGCGCCGAACTGCCGTGCCAATGGTCGTACTTCCTCCTTGCTGATGCGGCCTTTCACCAGCTTGTCCAGACGCAAATGCTGGATGGCCACGGCGTACTGGAACAGCAGCGCCTGGATCGTCACCCACAGCGGCTGCCAACGATAGAAGGGTTTCCAGCGCTGCTCCGGGAACAGGCGCACCACGCCGTAGCCAACATCATCATCCATGCCCAGCACGTTGGTGTAGGTGTGATGCACATGGTTATGCGTATGCCGCCAGAAATCGGCAGGGCCGGCGATATCCCACTCATATTGGCGACCGGCAAATTCCGGATCGTTCATCCAGTCATACTGGCCGTGCATCACGTTGTGGCCCAGCTCCATGTTCTCGAGGATCTTGCCCAGGCCCAACAGCAAGGTGCCCAGCAGCCAGGTCGGCGGGAACCAGCCAAGCATCAACAGCGCACGACCACTCCAGCAGCACAGGCGCACAACAGCGCGCACACGACGGATATAACGCGCGTCGGCCTCACCCAGGTCGGCCAGGGTTCGCTGACGCAGGGCATCCAGCTCCTGGCCGAAGGCCTCCAGCTCGGTGGGATCCAGTTCTCGATCAAGGCGCGCAGTCACAGGTCGATCTCCACATCCCCATGCGGGGCGCTGACGCATAAACGAATCGGCTGCCCAGGTTCGGCAAATAACGCTCCGCTGCGCAGATCACGCACCGTGCCGGCCAGCAGCAGGCAGGTACAGCTGGCGCAGATGCCCTGACGACAGCCATGAGCCGGGCGCAAACCACTGGCTTCGGCCTGCTCCAGCAGGCTGGCGTTGCCGTTGCCCATCACCTGCTGGTGACTACGGACGAAGCTCAGACGCACCTGCGTTGCCTGCTCCTGCGTCAGTACCGGTAGCGGGCTGAAGCTTTCCGCTTGCAGGCTGGCTCCACGCCCGGCGTCGCGCCACCAGCCGCACGCCTTGTCGACGAAGCCGCGCGGACCACATACCAGCAGGTGATCGCCCGGCAGCGCCGCCAGGTGATTGGCAGAAAGGCGGCCGCTGGGCTCACCACTGAAGGCCCAATGAACCTGGAAGTTGGCGTAGCACGCTGCCAATGCCTGCAGCTCTTCGGCAAAGGCCTGCTGCCCCTGGCGACGTACCTGATGCAGCAGCGTCACCGGCGCAGCGAAGCCACGCGCCAGTGCATCACGCAGCAGACCGAGCAAGGGCGTGATGCCGCTGCCAGCCGCCAGCAACAGCACGGCGCCCTGCTCCTGCGGCCAGGCAAACTCGCCAAATGCCTGGCCCAACTCGATCACCTGACCGACCTCAAGATGATCGAGCAGCAGGTTGGAAAGACGCCCGCCCGGCTGGCGCTTTATCGCAACTTCGATGTGCCCATCGGCCGTCACGGAGGTGAGGCTGTAGCTGCGTCCATGGCGCACACCGTCCTGCTCTAGATACAGCTGAACATGCTGCCCGGCCCGCCAGGCACGCGCATTGCCATTGCAGCGCAGCCGCAGCGCCAGCATGTCTTCGGCGACCCAGCGGCGCGCCTCGACCTGAGCGAACACGCGATTTAGGCGTAGTGTCGGATGCAGCAAGCGCAGGCACAGATCGACATCCGCCTCGCGCAGCCAGCCAGACGCACAGAGCCGGCGCAGCGGCTGCAGGCATCCGGCGGTCTGCCGCGCCAGTGATAGGGAAAACACAGCCATCGGAACATTCCAGTGAACAGTTGTTCACAAGGCTGACAGAAGCCCTACATTCCAGTCAACAGTCGTTCACTGAGATACGCCAGCGCGGTTCGACGCTGACGCCGTGCATTTGCTAGAGTGCGGCATCACTCGATGACCCGACCTCGCATGACGCCACGCGCCGAACAGAAGCAGCAGACCCGCCAATCCCTGATGGACGCCGCCCTCACGCTGATGGAAAGCGGACGCGGCTTTGGCAGCCTGAGCCTGCGAGAAGTGACGCGCGTCGCCGGTATCGTGCCCACCGGGTTCTATCGCCACTTCGCCGACATGGACGAACTGGGCCTGGCACTGGTGGCGGAAGTCGGCGAAACCTTCCGTGCGGCGATTCGTCAGGTACGCCGCCACGAGTTCGAAATGCGCGGCATGATCGACGCCTCGGTGCGCATCTTTCTCGCCGAAGTGGCCGCCAACCACGCTCAGTTTCTGTTCCTCGCCCGCGAGCAGTACGGTGGTTCACGGCCGGTACGCCAGGCCATCGCCGCGCTGCGCGAGCGCATCACCAGCGACCTGGCAGCCGACCTCAAGCTGATGAACCGCATGCCGCACCTCGACGATGCAGCGCTGGATGTGGTGTCGGATCTGGTGGTCAAAACGGTATTCGCCACCCTACCCGAACTGATCGACCCTCCCGCGGAGACGCTGCCTGCACACCTCACAGCAGAGGCCAAGATCATTCAGCAGTTGCGTTTCATCATGGTCGGCGGCAAGCACTGGCAGGGCCTGGGCAAGCCCGCCGAGTAGCGCGCACCACAATTGTGCCAAGTCATCAAAAACGCACCAAATAAATCCTGACTGTCTCGCCAAGTTATCCACGGAGCGCAGAAATGCGCTGCGCTGCGGCACTCTTCTGCCTTGGCAAGCCACTTGCACTATTTCCGGGCACATTGCCCCGGAATAGACACACATGCTGGTTATCCACTCCCGAATCGCACCGCAGAGCGCTTTCGATGCCGAACTGGAACTGACCTTTGAGGCGCGCAGTAAAAGCCGCCTGCGCTGCTTCACCACCACCGGTGAAGAAGTCGGCCTGTTCCTCGAGCGCGGCCAACCGGCCCTGGCTGATGGCGAATGCCTGCAAGCCAAGGACAGCCGCGTCGTGCGCGTGCGCGCCAAACCCGAGCCGCTACTGCACGTCACCTGCGCCAGCCCCTTCGAGCTGATGCGCGCTGCCTACCACCTGGGCAACCGCCATGTGGCCCTGCAACTGGGCGAAGGCTGGCTGCGCCTGCCCGACGACTACGTGCTCAAGGCCATGCTCGAACAGCTCGGCGCCACGGTCGAAGCCGTCGAAGCGCCCTATCAGCCCGAGCAAGGCGCCTATGGCGGTGGCCATCACCATTCTCATCACGGCGACGAAGAGTTCAACTACGGCCCACGCCTGCATCAGTTCGGTGTGCGCAAGTGAGCCGAGCCCTGTCGACTGCGCGCACCGAGGCCTGGACATGAAACCGGCCTGGGCGCTGCTGCGCCTGGCCAGCCCACAGCTGCCCATTGGCGGCTACAGCTACTCGCAAGGCCTGGAATGGGCCATCGACAGCGGCCTGATCAAGGATGCCGAAAACGCCGAACGCTGGCTGGCCGATCAACTCGCGCTCAACCTCGCTCGCTTCGAAGCGCCGCTGCTGCTCGCGCATTGCCGTGCGGCGGACGAATGCGACTGGCCGCGTCTGCAGCAACTGGCCGAACAGCACCGCGCCAGCCGCGAAACCCGCGAACTGGCCCTGGAAAGCCGACAGATGGGCTATTCGCTCAGGCAACTGCTCGAAGGCCTACCCGAGCTGGACGATGCCGCGCGTGAAGCACTTGCAGCCCAGGACGAACCGGGCCTGGCACTGGCCTGGGCGCTGGCCGCCCGCGCCTGGCAGATCACCCCGGACGACGCCCTGGCTGCCTGGCTCTGGGGCTGGCTGGAAAACCAGCTCGCCGTACTGATGAAGGTCCTGCCGCTGGGCCAGCAGGCCGCCCAACGCCTGACCAGTCGCCTGCTGCCGCAGCTCGACGCGGCCCAGCGCCAGGCCGCCGCCCTCTCCCCCGAACACTGGGGCAGCGCCGCTTTCGGCCTGGCCCTAACGAGCATGGCGCACGAGCGCCAGTACTCACGTCTCTTCCGCTCCTGACGAGGATTCCAGAAATGAACAGCCAACCTCTGCGTGTCGGCATCGGCGGCCCGGTCGGTTCCGGCAAGACCGCCCTGACCCTGGCCCTGTGCCGCGCCCTGCGCGAGCGCTACAACATCGCCGTGGTCACCAACGACATCTACACCCAGGAAGACGCCCAGTTCCTGGTGCGCAACGAGGCGCTGGAGCCCGAGCGCATCATCGGCGTGGAAACCGGCGGCTGCCCGCACACCGCCATCCGCGAAGATGCCTCGATCAACCTGGAGGCGGTGGAGCAGCTTAATCGCCGCTTCCCCGGTCTGGACCTGATCATCGTCGAGTCCGGTGGCGACAATCTATCCGCCACCTTCAGCCCCGAGCTGTCCGACCTGACCCTCTACGTGATCGACGTCTCGGCCGGCGACAAGCTGCCACGCAAGGGCGGCCCCGGCATCTGTAAATCCGACCTGCTGGTGATCAACAAGGTCGACCTGGCACCCATGGTCGGCGCCTCACTAGAAGTCATGCAGCGCGACACCCTGAAGATGCGTGGCGACAAGCCCTTCGTCTTCAGCAACCAGAAAGTCGGCCAGGGTCTCGACGAGATCATCGCCTTCATCGAACGCCAGGGCATGCTCACCGTGGCCTGATTCCACTCAAGGAGAACCTCATGAATCTGCGTAAAACCCTCTACGTCATCGCCCTGTTCTGCACCCCGGCGCTGGCCTTTGCTCACCCCGGGCACGGCGACTCCGGGCTCATGGCCGGCCTGGCTCACCCGGTGTTCGGCCTGGATCACCTGCTAGCGATGTTCGCTGTCGGTCTGTGGGCGGCGCAGCAAAGCGGCGCGGCACGCTGGGCGCTGCCGCTGACCTTCGTCGGAACCATGCTGATCGGCGGCCTGCTGGGTTTTGCCGGTGTGGAAATTCCTTTGATGGAAACCGGCATCGCCGGCTCGGTTCTGGCCTTCGGCCTGCTGGTGGCCGTGGCTGCGCGTCTGCCGATGGCTGTATCCATGGCATTGACCGCCGTTTTCGCCCTGACCCATGGCGTCGCCCACGGCCTGGAGCTGCCGGATCTGGCCAGCCCCTTCGGTTATGCCTTCGGCTTCATCGTCGCCACCGCTGCGCTGCACGCCATCGGCTTCGCCCTGGTGCGCTTCCTGCCGCAAGCAGCGGCGCCGCTGGTGCGTATCGCCGGCGCAGCCTCGGCAGCGACTGGTGTCTGGCTGCTGGCCAGCTGAAGATTCGCAGCCCATCGCTGCCACCGTGGTACGCGCAGCGCATCCTACCCTCCGTAGGATGCGCCATGCGCACCGATGCAGATTCGTCCATCGCGGCTCCCGCGGTGCACGCGGCGCACCCTACCGGTTCCACTGCGGTACTTGCCAAGGCCGCCGTGCTGGGGCACAAAGTCCCGAACCAGTTTCGAGACCCTGCCCATGCTGCGCCTCACTCGATTTCTGATCGCCCCACTGCTGCTGATCGGCGTCGTCGTGCTGGTACTGGCGCTGATCAGTCAGCCGGCAAGCCCACCGGCGGTGCTCGCCGATCTTGGCCAGCGCCCGCTGGTCATCGCTCATCGCGGCGGAATGGGCCTGTGGCCGGAAAACACCCTGTTCGCCTTCGAGCGCGCTGCCGCGCTCGGTGTCGACATGCTGGAGATGGATCTGCATCTGAGCCAGGACGCCAAACTGGTGCTGATCCACGATGAAACCCTGGAGCGCACCAGCAATGGCCAAGGGCCTGTCGCGCACTACAACCTCGCCGAGTTGCAGGCACTGGATGCCGGCTACAAGTGGACGGCCGATGGCGGCCAGAGTTATCCCTATCGCGGTCAGGGCACGCGTATCGCTGCGCTGGAAGAGGTGTTCGAGCGCTTTCCGCTGATCCCCAAGGCGCTCGAAATCAAGGTGCCCGATGTCGGCATGGAGGCCGTGCTCTGCGAGATGCTGGCGGCCTACGACCAACTCGACCGCGTCATAGTCGCCAGCTTTCATGAACGCAGCCTGCAGCGTTTTCGCCAACTCTGCCCGGAGGTCGCGACTGCGGGCGGGCCTGTCTCGGTGCGCCTGCTGTTGGCCCTGAACTGGGTGGGGCTGAGCGACCTGCTGTCGCCCTCCTACCCCGTGCTGCAGATTCCGCAGCAACATAGCGGCCTGAACCTGGCGACACCTCGGCTGGTTCGCAATGCCCATGCACGCGGCCTGCAGGTGCACCTGTGGACGATCAACGAACAACCGAACATGCGTCTGCTGCTGGAGATGGGCGTCAACGGCCTGATCACCGACTACCCGGATCGCGCCCTGCAGTTGCTGGGACGCTCCACGCAACTGAGCGCGCTGCCCAGCGAATAGGCCGACACCGCAGGCTGGCCGCCTAATGCCAGTCAGTTAAGCCGTTGCACTCGATCTTTGCAGGAGCCGGCTTGCCGGCGATCCTCCATAAAAAGCATCGCCAGCCAGCCGGCTCCTACAAAAACGCCCCCTCTACTACAGGCGCTAAAGAACTTATCTGATCGGCATTGGCCTGGTAGCCCTGCTGCCATTGGCAGAGACGAGATCTATCACCAGCTTATCCACAATATGATCAACAGCTTCCGGGGATAATTAACCCTGCTGCGTTCCTGAGCCTAAAAAACACTGGACAAACCCGTCTCTGCCTCACCCCAAAATTGCATCGGACAGCCTTGATCAAAAATCCAGCAAAGCACTGGAGCCCTTTTTATGCGGGGTCTACAGCAATAGGTACATAAGTTACCCACAACATCACCCACAGCTGCCGTGGACAAACGCACGATGCCTCTGCAGTTTCGCCAAAAACTGTCAACCCTCTGTGTACAAAGGAAAAAATCCACTGCTCAAATCTTCACCAGGACACTGAAAACGGCATATCTAAAGCGCCGCAGCCAGCCACCACCAGCTTATCCACAACTATTCCCACAAGCTGCGTGGAAAACTTTATTTTCGCTGCCTGGCATGCCACCTGCTTGGGCGAGTAACCTTCGTTTCCCTGCCCAGTAAGGACGCTTCATGTTCAGCTTCTTCCTCGCCGCCATGCTGCTCGGCTTCGTGTTCAACGCAGCTCCCGGGGCCGTGTTCAGCGAGACCCTGCGCCGTGGCCTGCGTGACGGCTACAGACCTGCTCTGCTGGTGCAGATCGGCTCGCTGGTGGGCGATGCCACCTGGGCCGCACTCGGCCTCACCGGTCTGGCCCTGTTGCTCGACAGCGCGCAGATTCGCTATCCGCTGACGCTGGCCAGCGCCCTCTATCTGGCCTGGCTCGGCTATCAGTCACTGCGCGATGCCCATCGCCCACCACAACCCAGCGACGATACCCAGGTGGCCGCTGGCGGCGCCTTTGCAGCCGGAGCCGCCCTATCGCTGACCAACCCGCAGAACATCGTCTACTGGGCCGCCATGGGTGGCGCGATGGCCGCCATTGGTGTCGCTCAACCGACACCCATGCACCTGGCGGTGTTCTTCGCCGGCTTCATGGTCTCGTCGATCCTCTGGTGCTTCATCTGCGCCGGCCTGGTGGACTGGTTTCGCCGCGCCGCTTCGCTGCTCTGGCACCGCCTGACCTACGCCGCTTGCGGCGTGGTGCTGCTAGGCCTGGCCGGCATGAGCGCGATGGAACTGGTCTGATCGCACCGCGACTATCGCCATCATCGAAACAATCTAACGGCGCGGCGCCAGCAACGGGACTAGCCTGAACCACATGTCCCTGCGTCAGGAAGCCGCGCCATGCACCTCAATGACCTGCTCAAGCAACTGCTCGCCAGCTACGCCTGTGCCACCTGCGGCATTGATACGCGGCACTGACACTTGGTGGCAGCGCAGCGGCTGGTTACCCTTGGCACATTCAGCCAAGGAATCCGTCCATGTCCCTGCGTAGCGTCTGTGTCTTCTGTGGTGCCAGCCCTGGTGCCAGTCCCATTTACCGTGAAGCCGCCGAAGCGCTTGGCCAGCACCTGGCCGAGCGCGGTATTCGTCTGATCTACGGTGGTGGCGCCGTCGGCCTGATGGGCGTGGTCGCCGATGCGGCGCTCAATGCCGGTGGCGAGGTGATCGGCATCATTCCGCAAAGCCTGGAGCGCGCCGAGATCGGCCACCGCGGCCTGACCTGCCTGGAAGTGGTGGACGGCATGCACGCGCGCAAGGCGCGCATGGCCGAACTGGCCGACGCCTTCATCGCCCTGCCCGGTGGCCTCGGCACTCTGGAAGAGCTGTTCGAGGTATGGACCTGGGGTCAACTCGGCTACCACGCCAAACCGCTGGGTCTGCTGGAAGTGAACGGGTTCTACAGCAAGCTTGGCGATTTTCTCGATCACCTGGTCGCCGAACGCTTCGTCCGCCCGCAACACCGCGAGATGCTGCAGATCGCAGGCAGTCCCCGGGAACTGCTCGACGCCCTGAGCGAATGGCGCCCCAGCGCAGCGCCGAAGTGGGTGGATCGCTCACCCGTCTGAGCCTATACGCAGGCATGTAAGAACCTGTTCACGATCTCGCGAGCTAGAGCCATACAAGGCAAAAACAGGCGAGGAAGCGGAGTTTACGAGCTGTAAATGAGCATTCCGAGCCTGTTTTTAACGCAGTAGGGCCAACGCGCAGCAGATCGTGAACAGGTTCTAACACAATGCTACGCTCTGCGGCCTCTCCCCCACGGAAGCCGCAACATGGCCGCAAGCAATCTGCTCGCCCTGATCGACGATATCAGCACCGTACTCGACGACGTCGCCACCATGACCAAGATCGCCGCGCGCAAGACCGCAGGCGTGCTGGGTGACGATCTCGCGCTCAACGCCCAGCAGGTCACTGGCGTGCGCGCCGACCGCGAGCTGCCAGTGGTCTGGGCGGTGGCCAAGGGTTCGCTGCTCAACAAGGCGATTCTGGTACCCGCCGCCCTGCTGATCAGCGCCGTGGCCCCCTGGCTGGTGGTGCCGCTGCTGATGCTCGGTGGCCTGTTCCTCTGCTATGAAGGCGCCGAGAAACTCATCCACAAGCTGCTGCACCGCCACGCGGAAGACGACAAGCAGGCTCGCCTGGAGGCCATCGCCGACCCCGAGATCGACCTAGTGGCGTTCGAACGCGACAAAATTCGTGGCGCGGTGCGCACTGACTTCATTCTTTCGGCGGAAATCATCGCCATCACTCTGGGTACCGTCGCCGCTGCCAGCTTTCTCAATCAGGTGCTGGTACTCAGCGGCATCGCCCTGGTGATGACAGCCGGCGTTTACGGGCTGGTCGCCGGCATCGTCAAGCTGGACGACGCCGGCCTCTACCTCAGTCAGCGCGCCAGTGCGTTCGCCCAGGCCTGTGGTCGCGGTATCCTGCGCCTGGCGCCCTGGTTGATGAAGACTCTGTCAGTGGTCGGTACCGCGGCGATGTTCATGGTCGGTGGCGGCATTCTCAGCCACGGCCTACCGCCGGTGGAATCGGCCGTGCATCACGCCGCCGAGTGGGTAGCGCGCGATGCAGGGCACCTGCTGTCATTGCTGATTCCTACGCTGCTCAATGCGCTGTTCGGCATTCTTGCCGGCCTGCTGACGCTGCCACTGGTCAGCCTGTTCGGGCGCCTCTGGCAGGCCGTTCGCCCCGCCAAAACCGAGTAGACGATCAAAACGCATACAAGCCTCCAAGGCCCTTGCTGCACGCTGCCTGCAAGGGTTTCCCCAACGCTTATCCACAGCTTGCTCCACGCTTTTCGTGGATAAGCGCGCAACCACCGGTGCGCGCGCCGGAGTCGCCAGGATAAACCAAGCAAGCCACTGGTTTTATTGATTTTTCTCGAGCTGACCAGGCGTATTTCAGCTACTTGGCGAAAAGCTGAACAATCCCCTGGAGAGCCCGAAAAGAAAGGATTGCAGCAGTCAGTCCAGAATTTGTGTACAGAGTTACCCACAGATTCCGTGTACAACTGCTGCAGCCATTCAACCCGCCAACGGCAGCACTGTGACCTCAACTTCCGGGTCGTGGCTGCCGCCTCCCAGAATCACCCCGCGCAGCGGCGACACGTCGGAGAAATCCCGCCCCCAGGCCAGGGTGATGTGCTCCAACGCCGGACGCACGTTATTGGTCGGGTCGAAGTCCACCCAGCCATGACGCGGGCAATACAGCGATACCCAGGCGTGCGAAGCATCCGCGCCGATCAATCGTGGCTGGCCGGGCGGTGGCTGGGTCAACAGGTAGCCGCTGACGTAACGCGCCGCCAGGCCACGCGAACGCAGGCAGGCGAGCATCAGATGGGCGAAGTCCTGGCACACCCCACGTTTTTCCTCCAGCACCTGCAGCAGCGGCGTCGCCACCTGGGTGGCAGCAGCATCGAAGCTGAATTCGTCGAAGATCTTCTGCATCAGCGCCTGGCCCGCCTGCAGCAGCGGGCGGCCCGGCGTGAAGCAGCCGTCAGCGTAATCGGCGAACACCTGCTTGAGGCGTACGTAAGGCGACTCGAAACGGTAGCGCGCCGCCTCCAGCAACGCCGGTTCCATGAGCTTTCCGCTGTAACTGAGCGCCAAGCAGGCCGCTTCCCAGTTCGGCGATTCGTCCAGGTCCAGTGGCGGTCGTGCCAGCACCTCTACCCGCAGCCGCGCACTGACACTCAGCACTTCGTGTGGGCGCTCGAACACCAGGCGCGTTAGCGGATTGCCAAACACGTCGAGGCCGTCACGGCGCTGACAGGGTTGCGGGTCGATGCGCAGTTCGTGCTCGTGACAGCGTTGCCAGGGGCACTCGCGCGGCCACAGATGCGCCAGTTGCTGGGCCAGGGAAACCGGCGCCGAGTAGCGGTAATGGGTGTCGTGAAGCACCTGATAAAGCGCACTGCTCATGAGGATTGCGTCCGCTGGCTGACATCGACATGAGCGAAGAAGCGCAGTCCAAGGTGATCGGATACCGCCCCGGCGGCTTCGCTGATGGCCACCAGCAGGTCGGCCAGGCCTTCGAGCACCGCACGGGTGTTACCAGGGCCGAACAGCGGGTTTTCCAGGCTGCCCAGGTTGAAGGCCGCGAGTTGCTCCTCCAGATAAGCCAGGTAGCGCTCGGCAGGCAGCTCGAAGCGCTCGTGAAGACCTTGTAACGAATGCAGCAGAGTGCGCATCTGGAAGATCACGGCATGCGGGTTCTGTTCGTCCAGCAGCAGCAGGTCAAGCACCGGTATCAACTGCGCCGAGGCCAGATAGCGGGTGCGGTAGGTGATGCTGCTGTTGCCCAGCTCCAGCAGCCACTCCAGCGCCGACTGGTCGGTGGCCGAGCCGCTGCGCAGGAATCCGGCGAAACTGTCGCAGAGAAACTGCAGGCGTTCGATGTAGCGGCCGAACATGAGAAAGCGCCAGCCGTCGTCGCGGGTCATGTCATCGAGGGCGAAGCCGGACAGCGCCGCCAGCGACATCAGCAGGCGGTTGAGAAAATCCAGCAGCTCGCCGAAATCGGCCGGCTGACCTTCGAGCAACTGAGTCTCGCGCTGCAGCTCGACCAACGCCTGCCAGTTGGCCTGGGACAGCTTGCCGCGCACGCTGCCAGCAGCCCACTGCAAGCGCTGCAGATTGGAGCGCAGACTGGCCGGCCAGTCGCTGCCGAGCAGCGCCTGCAACAGGCGCTCTGCCAGCTCACCCTCTTCGGGATCTGCCAGCAGGCCCAATTCCTGCGCCAGTGCCAGCGCGCTCTGCAGTGCCTGCGGGTCGTCATCGTCATCGACGTAGCGCGCCAGCATGATGCGCAGCAGGCGCGCATTGCCTTCGCAACGCTCGGCGTAACGACCGAACCAGTACAGGTTCTCCACCACCCGTGACGGCAGGAAGGGATCGCTGCGCACCAGATCGGCGGTGCCGAGGGTGCGTTGCGTCTGCCAGGGCTCACCGCCGCTCTGCCGCGTGCCGAGTACCCAGGTGTCCTTGCTCGCCCCGCCACGTTGCATCGACACCACCTCGGCATCGGCCTCGGCAGCCACACGGGTCAGGCCGCCGGGCATCACCCGGTAGCCGTCGGCACTGGCTACAGCGAACACACGCATGCCGATGGCGCGTGGCTGCAAACCGCTGCCGTCCCACACCGGCGCCTGCGACAGCTTGGCCCGCGCCTGCGCCACATAGGCATAGGGGCGCAGCTTGAGACGTGCAGCCAGCTTGGCGCGCTGCGCTTCGTCCAGATCACGGCCGAATACCGGGGTGAAACTCTGCGAAGGGAAGGCCGGGCGCACCAGCAGTTGGTCGAGCTTCTCCAGCGCCTCATCCAGCACCGGTGGCTCGCCACACCACCAACTGGCAATGGACGGCAGCAGCAATTCTTCACCGAGCAGATGCTCGCTGATCGCGGGCAGAAAACCGGGCAGGCCGGGCGACTCCAGCACGCCGCTACCCAGGGCATTGGCCACCAGCACACGACCACGGCGCACCGCTTCGAGCAGACCGGGCACACCGAGGGCCGAATCAGTGCGCAGCTCCAGCGGGTCGCAGTAATCGTCGTCGAGGCGACGCAACACCGCATGCACGCGGCGCAGGCCGGCCAGAGTCTTGAGATAGAGGGTGGCGTCGCGCACGGTCAGGTCGCTGCCCTCGACCAGTGGATAACCGAGCTGACGTGCCAGGTACAGGTGCTCGAAGTAACTCTCGTTGAAGCGCCCCGGCGTCAGCAGCACCACCAGCGGCGTCTCGCCGCCACTGGGTGCCTGGCGCGCCAGGGTGTCCTGCAGGGTGCGGAAGAATCCGGCCAGGTACTGCACACGCAGGTCGCGGTACAGCTCGGGGAAGGCGCGCGAGACGATCTGCCGGTTCTCCAGCGCGTAGCCGGCGCCAGAGGGCGCCTGGGTGCGGTCGGCGGTGACCCACCAGCGCCCGTCCGGTGCGCGGGCCAGATCCACCGCATACAGGTGCAGCCAGGTGCCGCCCGGCGCCTGCATGCCCTGGCAGGGCCAGAGAAAGTTGTTGTGGCCGAACACCAGCTCGGTCGGCAGCAGGCCTTCGGCGATCAGCTTCTGCGGGCCATACAGATCGGCCAACACGCGGTTGAGCAGGGTCGCGCGCTGCGCCACGCCCGCGGTGATCTGCTGCCACTCGTCAGCAGCAATCAGGTTGGGCAGCAGGTCGAGCTCCCAGGGCCGGTCGGCGCCATCCGGGTCGGCATAAACGTTGTAGGTGACGCCGTTCTCCTGGATCTGCCGGGCCAGCATGGCCTCACGCTGCGCCAGGTGCTCTGGCCGGCTATGCGCCAGTTGCTCGTAAAACCGGCGCCAGTGCGGGCGCACGTTGCCCTTGGCGTCGAGCAGTTCGTGATAAGCCCCGGCAGGGGGCGGGTAATCGGCTAGCAGGTCGTGCATGGCAGGCTCGGCAGTGGCAAGGCGGTACGGCTTTACGCTCCCCTCTCCCATTTATGGGAGAGAGGCCGGGGGAAAGGGCTGAAACATCGCGAAGGCGCCAGTTTCCCCTCTCCCTAACCCTCTCCCCAAAGGGGCGAGGGGACTGGTCGCGGCAGCCGACACTCAAGTGAGCAACATGTCGTCAAACCCGACGCAGATCCAGGGTCATCGGCAGTTCATTATTGTCTATCGGTTGCACGACTGGGCGCTTGCCTGGACTGTGGCCCAGTCGGAAGAAGCGCGCCAGGCGCCGGCTCTCCGCCTCGTAGGCATTGACCGGCAGACTGTCGTAGTTGCGACCGCCCGGATGCGCGACATGGTACTGGCAACCACCCAGCGAGCGCTGCATCCAGGTGTCGATCAGGTCGAACACCAACGGTGCGTGCACGCCGATGGTCGGCTGCAGGCAACTGGCCGGCTGCCAGGCGCGGAAACGCACACCTCCGACGAACTCACCGACCTTACCCGTCGGCCGCAAGGGCACTGGCACGCCGTTGCAAGTCAGCACGTAGCGATCCGGTGCCATACCGCATACTTTTACCTGCATGCGCTCCAGCGACGAGTCGACATAACGTACCGTGCCGCCTGTGGCCCCCTCCTCGCCCAGCACGTGCCAGGGCTCCAGCGCCTGGCGCACCTCCAGATCGATGCCCTTGACCGTGAAATCGCCGGCCTTGGGAAAGCGAAACTCGAAGTGCGGGGCGAACCACTCGCTGCGCAGGCGATAGCCGAAGCTGCCCAGCTCCTGCAGTACGTCGGCGAAATCCTGTTCGACGAAATGCGGCAGCAGATAGCGGTCATGCAGCTCGGTGCCCCAGCGCACCAGCTTCGCTGGGCGATAGGGCTCCTGCCAGAAGCGCGCGATCAGCGCACGCAACAGCAGTTGCTGGGCCAGGCTCATCTGCGCGTGCGGCGGCATCTCGAAGGCGCGCAGTTCAAGCAGGCCGAGGCGCCCGCTGGCCGAATCCGGCGAATACAGCTTGTCGACGCAGAACTCGGCGCGGTGGGTGTTGCCGGTGACGTCTACCAGCAGGTTGCGCAGCAAACGGTCGACCAGCCACGGCGGACAGTCGCGGCCCGGCTCGGGCATCTGCGCAAAGGCGATCTCCAGCTCGTACAGCGCATCGTTGCGCGCCTCGTCGACACGCGGCGCCTGCGACGTCGGGCCTATGAACAAGCCACTGAACAGGTAGGACAGCGACGGGTGGTTATGCCAGTAACTGATCAGGCTACGCAGCAGATCGGGGCGGCGCAGAAAAGGCGAATCGCTCGGCGTGGCGCCGCCGAGGACGAAGTGGTTGCCGCCACCGGTGCCGGTGTGGCGCCCATCGATCATGAACTTCTCGCTGGACAGGCGCGATTGGCGCGCCGCCTCATAAAGAAAGTCGCAGCGCTCGACCAGCTCTTCCCAGCTGGCAGCCGGGTGGATGTTCACCTCGATCACGCCCGGATCAGGGGTGACGCGGAAATACTGCAGACGCGGGTCAAGCGGCGGTTCGTAGCCTTCCAGCAGCACTGGGCATTTGAGCTCGGCAGCCACTGCCTCGATGGCCGCGACCAGCTCCAGGTAATCCTCGAGGTGGCTCAGGGGCGGCATGAACAGGTACAGGCGGCCCTCGCGCGGCTCGGCACACAGAGCGGTGCGCACGATGCCGGCAGCCGATTGCCCGCTGGCCGGGCGTGCGCTCTGCGGGCCGGCGGCGGGGGCAGCGCTGGCACCGCGCCAGACGCCGCGCAACTGGCGCTGGACCTGCGCCGGGCTGGGCAGTGGTGGCAGCGCCTGGCTGGGATCGACCGGGTTGATGTAGGGATAATCGGCCTGGCTGACCCAGGGCAGCGAATCCAGCGGCAGGCGATAACCCAGCGCCGAGTCGCCCGGCAGCAGGCGGCAGTGCTCGTCACGCAGGAACCAGCGCCCGCTCTGCCAGCCCTCGCCGACCACCTGGCGCGCCAGCGGCAGCACATGGCCCACCACGTTGTCGAGGCCTTGCTCGAACACCTTGCGCAAGCGCTCGCGGTCCAGTGGATCGCTCAGACGCGGGTCGTCCGGAGTGACGTTGTCCGGCAGCTTGCGCTCACGCCACAGGTAATAGAACCAGTCTTCATAGGCAGGGAAGACGTTACCGGCATCCACCTGCAGATGCGCCGCCAGCGTGGCGAGAAAGCGTGCGGCGGTTTCGGCGGTAGCGCCATAGCCGCGCTTTTCGTCGGCCAGCAGCTTCGGGTCTTGCCACAGCGGCTCGCCATCACGGCGCCAGAAACAGTTCAGCGACCAGCGCGGCAACTGCTCACCCGGGTACCACTTACCCTGGCCGAAATGCACCAGCGCCTTGGGCGCATAGTGGTTGCGCAGGCGGTAGAACAGGTCGGCCGCCAGACGGCGCTTGTTTGGCCCCAGAGCCGCGGTGTTCCACTCGTCGTCATCGGGATAGTCGAGGGCAACGAAGGTGGGCTCGCCGCCCATGGTCAGGCGCACGTCATGCTGCTGCAGGTCAGCATCGATCTGCCGGCCCAGCGCCTGAATCGCTTGCCACTGACCATCGCTATAGGGCTTGGTGACGCGCGGCGCTTCCCACACGCGCTCGACGCTCATCAGGTGCTCGAATTCCACCTCGCACTCGTCCAGCCCACCGGTGATCGGCGCCGCCGAGGATGGCTCCGGGCTACAGGCCAGCGGGATATGGCCTTCGCCGGCGAACAGGCCTGAAGTCGGATCGAGCCCGATCCAGCCGGCGCCAGGCAGGTACACCTCGCACCAGGCGTGCAGGTCGGTGAAGTCCTTGTCCGTGCCGGAGGG
>Ga0208645_1000245_pt1 | contig 67840 bp, 98 predicted proteins | sample VirMetDEL_Sep_01_FD_184519 | JGI IMG/M metagenome (GOLD analysis project Ga0208645, IMG submission 184519) | Aqueous microbial communities from the Delaware River and Bay under freshwater to marine salinity gradient to study organic matter... | ecosystem: Environmental > Aquatic > Marine >... | reverse complement strand
AGCTATTTGATCATGGAAGGTTCGACGGTCAAATAGCTTATTTAAGGTTATATGATAGAGTTTTAAGCTCTAATGAACTTACAGAAAATTACAACGCAACAAAATCTCGTTTCGGATTATAAGGAATAAAAATGGCATCTAAACTAGGACCAAGAATAGTAACTGATAATTTAGTTTTGGCGCTCGATTGCGCTGATGCTAAAAGCTATCCCGGCGAACCTACTACTAACAATTTAGATAGTTCAGATAGAGCCAATGCTAATACAGCCCCTAATGCAAATTCTAATTATGGTACTATCACAGCAACTAAAGAAGTAGTAAATTATTCTAGCGATAGACCTCATGTTTATAGATTTAAATCTACTAATGCTACGGGGTATCTTAGCTGGGGTTATAATTCAACCATACAAAATCAATCAGGAAGTGTTTACACTTTTAGTTTTGATTATAAAATTATTAGAGCTGATGCTGGTACGGGTACAGCTTTAGGTACTGGTAGTTTTCTTGTTTATGGTAATGGTTATAAGCTTCCAGATGCTAGTAGTATAGCAAGTAATATCTCAAGCAGTGAGGTGGAATTAAGTGATGGTTGGAAGCGTGTTACTAAGACGTATACCTGTGGTTATACTGGTTATAATCAAACTAGACAAGATTTATCAACAAATGATTTAGGTGATTTTGAAGTGCTAATTGACAATATACAATTTGAAGATAAAACATATTCAACTCCTTTTGTTTATAGTTCTCGTTCAGCTATAACAAGTTTATTAATTCACGGTAATGTCGGCTCTGGCACTTCTTTTGAAGATTCTAGCCCAAATAAATTTACCGTAACTAATACTGGTCTTAGTGGAAATCTTGTTACACGCAACTCTAGTGTTGTGAAGTTTGGGTCTGAATCTTTAAATTTTGGATCTTCTGGTACTCGATATTTAGAAATTAGCGATGATGATGAATTCCATTTTAATACTAGTGATTTTACAATTGAAGCGTGGATATACCCATTAAACTTTGGGGACTATAGAGGTATATATCATCAAGGAGAGAGTTCTGGGAATTACTATATGAACTCTCTTGAATTAAAGTCAACTGGAGCTTTGAGATGGTTGATTAGAAATTCAGGAACCACTGTTTTGGATATTAATACTAATGCTAGCACTTTAACAGCAAATACTTGGCAACATATAGCTGCAACTAGAGAAGGGAATTATTTCAAGCTATGGATAAATGGAGTTTTATCTAAAACATCAGCTTCTATTAGTACAGCTTTGGATAATTTAACTTATGATGTTCATATAGGTAATAGAGTGATTGGAGGGACTCCAAGTTATCAATATTATGGTTATATGGATGAAGTTAGAGTAACTAATGGAACAGCTTTATATACAGCTAATTTTACTCCTTCTACAGAAAGATTTAAAAACGGCGCATGGTTAGATATCAGCGGCAATGAAAATAATGGTAATTTTATAAATGGAGTTAACACGGGAACTTCTCATTATAGAGTTGGAGATGTTATATATCCAGCTGGGACAAATAGTGCTAGATATTTAGATTTTGATGGTACTGATCAGTACATAGACTTAGGAACCATAAGTAGTGGAGATAATTTATATATTAGTCAAGGATCAATTGAATTATGGTTTAAATATTCAGCTAGTCAAAATGGCGTTATATTAGGTTGGGGAGATGCAAGCACCAATTGGGGCCAGCTCGCAGTTACAAATAATTGGACAGGAGGGATGACTAACGAATCTATAATTATAGGTTCACGTAAAAGTTCAACTGATTATTGGCAGTTTGGTGTTACAGACGGTGCCGATTATTATGGAGATGGCAATTGGCATCACATAGTTTTCACTAAAGGCGTTGATAATTCTACGAATATAACTTGTTATATAGATGGTGTGCAAAAAACTATGGTAGTTCAAAAGGTTGGTACTGGGGAATTCTTTTTAGATAATGTAGCTAGTAGTCAAATTAATGTAGGCAGAAGAGTTCTCTCCGCTGATAACGCATACTACGATGGACAAGTGGCTTCAATAAAAATTTATAGCGATATATTAACACAAGCTGAAGCTTTACAAAACTACAATTCAACAAAATCTAGATTCTCATAATGTACGAATATAAGTGTGAATTAATAAAGGTAGTAGACGGCGACACTATTGATGTTTTAATAGATGTTGGTTTTTCTACTTTTAGGAAAGAAAGAGTGCGATTATATGGCATTAACGCCCCAGAAAGCAGAACAAGAGATTTAAAGGAAAAAGAAAAGGGATTGGCGGCGAAAGCTAGATTAAAAGAAATACTAAAAGAATTTGGTAAACATTTTATAATTAAAACAGAAATCGATAAAAAAGGCAAATATGGGCGTATTTTAGGTCAGATATTTGATTTAGAGATGCAAAGCTGTGCTAATGATATGTTGGTTATGGAGGGTCATGCTGTTGAGTATTTTGGCGGCGCACGTTAATTAAAGTGTAATATATATTACTGACATGGGAAATATTACAAGAAATAGAGTTATTTATGCTGGTACAGATATTTTAATATCTGATACTCCTAGTTGGGAAGATCAAACTAATTTTTCTAATTTAAAATTATTAAAACGAGTTCAGTCTAGCGCGATATCTATTTCTAACCCAGTTTCAAGATCTCGCCAAATAGGAAGCTCTGAATACGCTTTTCAAAAATATACTCAAACCCCAGAAATACAAGTCGGAATAAATTATTATTTAAGCGATAATTCTAATGAACTATTGCTGGGATTGGTGGCAGATGGTTCTTCTGGTATTTTTTCTAATTTTGCAGAGTCAGGAAAAGATAGGAATTTATATTTTGCTTTGACTGAAGCAGATGGTTTAGATGCTGATGATATAACTGATGCTGTAGGACTAGATGTTTTTGCAGTAGGTAATGCTTTTTTAAGTAGTTATTCTTTAAATGCTCAAGTAGGAGATATTCCTAGTGTGGATCTATCTTTTGATTGTGTTAATATGACTTTTCAGACTTATGCTGGTACAGGTCCAGCGGGAAGTGAGGTTCCAGCTATAAATTTACCAGCCGGAAACAAATCTACAGAAAAATATTTATTAAGTGGATATAATTTTGATTTAACAAATTATTTATCTAATCAAGCTGATAGAGCTTCTGCTTTGAGGCCGGGTGATATTAATTTAGAGTTACAGCAACCCATTATGGGTGGCGCTCGTTATTCGGGCCAATCTCCAGCAAATATAACTTCGATGCAAATAAACTTGCCGATTGAAAGAAGAGATCTTGTCGGATTCGGCAGTAATTTTCCATACGATAAAAGAATTATTTTTCCAATTGTTGGAACTATTTCTTTTGAGGGTTATATAGACGAACCTGTTACTGGTGATTTCAGTAATATCTTTGATGATGAAAATGCTTATGATTTAGTTTTTAATTTTAAAAAGCAAGATCAGACTACTGGATTCAGAGTAGAAATAGAAAATGCAAGAGTAGAATCTCAATCATTTAATCAAGGAATAGGAGATAATTTAACTTTTTCTTCGGAATTCTCTTTTTCTGTTAGCGCTACAGCTGGATTTAAAGTCAGCGGTACAGCGTCTCTATGGGCAGATGATCAAGATGCGATACAGTTTTTGGATGCAGTAAATGAAACAAATACGACGACAAGAAGTGGTATAAATAAATTTGTAAAGACCTTAAAGTCGGAAGGTTTGTGGGATAAAATTTCTGGAGTTTATCCATTTGTAGGTGACACTGATTATTATGGGTATAATTTAAAAGATCCGAGAGATAGTGATGAGGCTTTTAGGATGACCTTTAATAATGCAACAAGTACTGTCTTTGATAATGGGACGGTTTGGTTTTTGGGGTCAGACGATTATGCGGATACACATTTTAATCCAAATACAGATTTAGCCGATAATACTGTGCATTTATCATTTTTAAATTCAGTAGATCATTCTGTAAATAGTTCTGATATGGGAGCTCAAGAAGGAGCTGGTAATAGATTATTAATACACGTTGATTATGGGAATAATGCTTATTTTGATTGTTATTTTTATGATAATGGAGGCGTAAATGAAAGAGTTGAAATATCTAATATAAATAGTTCGGCTTTTTATGTAGCTTCTAGAACGAGTGATTCATTAAGCTTCATGAAAACTTATACTACAGCAGAAGATAATTATGAAACAAATACAAATACAATATCTTATGAGAGACCAAATTTAGATATGTATTTTGGAACAGTTAATAACAACGGGACTCCTGTTGCCATCGATGCAGATAGAATTTATGGGTTTTTATCTTTTGGAAAAGGATTATCAGCAGATGAGGCTACGGCTTTATATACAGCAGTAAAAACACTTCATTCAGATATAAATAGAACATCGTTTGATGATGTATTTACTTAAAATTCAATTGTTGCATTTTTTGTTTCAATTTTTTTCGGCTTATCTCTTAAATGTTTTTTGCCGGTTTTTTTCTCGTAATCGTTAAAGTATTTTCTTTTGATTGGGTCTTCTCCTCCGTGAACAGCAGCTCTTTTTTCTGATAGCTCTGCGGAATAATCCATCATATCTCCATAAGTTCCTTTCATTTTGCCGGTCTTCTCGATGAAAGCATTATTGTCAAAAGGATTACTTACTTTTGAATTACCTATATTTACTTGAGGTAGATCATAGATTCTTTCCCAGAAATCTTCTTTGCCATTTTCGCCTTTGTAAGGTTTATAATCTTTCATTGGCATTTCAATGTCTCTTATTTCATTTGTTTTTGTATTTCTGAAGCTATAGATCATATATGTATTATACACTTGCGGTGAAAAAATTAAAGCGCAGGTTGCCCTGCGCTTTACGTGACAATTTAACTAATATTATGATATTTCTATTACCCGTTGATTTTCTTCTTTCTTCGGAACTTTCACTGTTAACATGCCGTTCAGCATTTTAGCTGTGATTTTGTTAACGTCATATTCATCAGAGTCATAAGAATGAGAATGTTCATCTAAATCGATATTGAAGTTATCTTTATCTTTTACTTTGATGTTGATTAGGCTATTCTTGCAGAATACCTTAACGTCTTCTTTAGCTTTGCCCGGAAGTTCAAAGTTAAAAACGATTTCCTTGTCGGAAGGTTCATAAGTGTATCGAACTGTTTTATAATTGTACCACATAGATATATTCTTAATAGCAGCTGCCGTGCCAACTTTTTCGGTGGTTTTGGGCAGTAAAAATACTGTTTTTGTGTTATTTTGTCTCATGATTTATTAATAGCGTTCAGAATTGTCTCAACTGTGCCATCATAAGTAAATTTATTTTGAAGTTTTAGGCCTTCTGGGTTTGGTTTTTTGGCATAAGTTGCTGAATCCAGTATCGCAGATTCCATTTCTTCGTCAGTAATATCAAAAAATTGACCTTGATTAAAAGCGTTTCCTTGTTTGAAGAATACTCCATCATAACAATCTTTCAATTTAGAAGGTTCAATTAAAATACTATTTTCTTTTGTTGCCCAGTCCTTATGAGCTGTAGCATTCATAACTACGCTCCATTTGCCAAGAGCTGTTGAATTAAATGCAGGAAGATTCCAACCTTCTCCACCGCTCAGCCCTGTCAAATCAATATCAATACTATTAATGAAGTCATTGACATCGCTATTAGTTTGCATGTATGGAACAATATTTAAATTATTGTAATTTTTACCTTCTGTGATTTTTACAAATTCATTTTGAAGTGTGGCGTTATCTAGAAATGGGTTAGTAATAGCACAGGAAAGAAGATATTTAGGATTATTTCCAAATACTTTTAACCATGTTTTAATTATTCTTGCTGTATTTTTTCTTTGCTCGAATTTACCCATCAATCCAAAATGAGTTTTTTCTGGAAGGTATTCTTTTCCTGTATCGCAAAAATCTGTATCGAAGCCAAGTGGGGTGAAATGAACATTTTCTACTCCGTTCATTTCAAAAATATTTTTAGTATAATTAGATGATACAAAAACATTATCTTGTAACATCAAAAGATTCTTCTCTATCTCTGTTAACTCAGAGGTTTCATGAAAAGTAAATAAGGATTGACAGGGAGTGTGTCTTGTTTCACTGCCATGAATATGCCAAATTTTTAAAGTAGGAAGATCTTTTGTAATTTTATGGAATCTTCTACTAGAAGATTCTTTTAGGTATTCAATAAAATCTTTTTCAGTTTTATCAAAAGCTTCAAGTTGAGTTTTATCTCCTATTGGGAAAAAGCAAATATCTACATTCTTTCTATGCAGGGCTTTTAAAATGTTTACAGATACATTACCAAAAGATAAAGCGTTGATTGGACAATTAATCAATAATTTCATATTTGTTTTTAATTTTTTTAGATATTTTTTCTAGGGCTGCGTTGTGGATGTTTATGCATCCCTGAATACTTAAATTCATTTTTTCGCTAACCTTTCTCCATGGGGTAAGCTTTTTATTTCCTTTATATCTAAGTTTAAAAATTTTTTTAACTCTTTTATCTGGTATATCTTTTAATAACCCAGAAAAACTTTCTAAAACTTCCTGCTCTAGAGTGTTTTCATGTTGGGGTAGGAAGGCTTTTTGCTTCTCTTCGTCGTAAATAGTTTCAGTCATTTCGACGAATTTATTTTTATTCTTTTTATTTTTAGTAGCGAGGTTTAAGCATTTCCACCTAGCTTCATTGCCTACAAAAGTCGAGAATTTAGCGCCTCTATCTTCATCGTATCTGAGTGCGCTGTTATAGATAGCTATTTCTTTATCGTCAACGACTTCTCTGCGAAGCTCTGGATTAGGACAGTTCTTCATATAAGCGTTAACAATTTCTAAATAAATACCAGAATGCCTATTAATTAATTCTTGAAGGCATTCATTGGTATTTTCGTTGTTTTTTATGTTTTCTACTAATTCTATATCACTTAAATTCTCCATATATAGACCAATTGTTTTCTTTAAACATTTTGGCAATATAATATGAGCAAGTTTCTTTTTCGTTTGTAAATGTATTCCATTTAATTTTGTAATCAGCTAACTTTTTAACAATAGGATCGTTTACTTTTTCTTCGAAGTTTGCGGGTTTGTTGCCTGAACGTTGTATATGTATTATATAGCCGCCAAGCTTTTTTATCCACTTTACTTCATTATCATATCTTACATCAGGAATTAACACTATAATTGGTTCATCTGCATTAACGCAAGATAAAACTCTTTCATTAATTTTATTAATCCAAAAATCTTTATCAATTTTATTTCTCACTACATCAGTCGCATAAGTAACCAGCAATGGCCTGATTATTTCTTTTTCGCTTGTTTTCGAAGTAAAAGCTGAAATATTTAATTTTTCTTTCAAGAAAAAGTCAAGATCATTTTTTACAGCAGAAGCAAATGATATCTTTGTTACAGGATATTTATTTTTGTTAAGCTTATGCTCAAGATGGTTAGCGAAAGTATCTTTACCGCACCTTGCGACACCTGAAATACCAAAAATCAGCGGCATTTCTTTATTTATTTTTTTTGATCTTCTCTTAAGAGTAAAATTATATGTTTTCATTAATACCTATAGTATCCTAAGACCTTAAGAAATTTGTTAAGAGATTCTTAAGAATATTTTTCAAGGTGAACTTTCGAATTTCAGAACGTTACTTGTGATAATTAATATCTTCGTTGCACTCAGATATTAAGAGCTCTTCTTGCCTTTGTCAAGCAAGAAATCGCTCAAAAACGAAAGTTTTTTTGATAGGTTAAAAAAACCTATATTTTCAAGCACTTTTGTGATTTCGAACAGTTCTGTTTCCATGCATGTGTCGTCAATTCTATCGACTACGACAGCCATTGAAACATTCGTATCTTCTTTAAATTTATTCAATATGGCGAGTAGCCCACTTGAAGCGGCCTCTTCAAATGAGGACGCTAGAACCACCGTTTCGTGGTTAGAGCAAGCTACACGATAAAATTTATCTTGACTTTCATCCGTCCTGAACATATGATAACTATAACAGAAATATGGATTTTGTCAATAATAAAATATTATGGATTTCTGATTATGAATTGGACACAGCTCCGGGTGGCGCTCAAAGAAGCGATAAACTTATAATTGATAAAGGTAAACTTTTGGGATTTAACATACTCAAAGTAAATTACCAAACCATAAAAAACATTGAATCTTTTGACAATTTCGACGTTGTAGTTTCATCTAATCTGGCTCATATATATTATGAGAACCCGAATATTATAGATAAGATCTCTAATCATAAATACCACGTTAGATTAGAACACGACTCTAACCATTATCTGCAAACAGGAGATAGGATAAAACTTTTCGAGAGCTGCAAAAAAACTTTTTTCTTATCTGATTATCATGAATCTTTCTTTAGAGAAAGTTATGGAGATATATTTAAGAACGTAGAAATAGTTTTAGATCCCATAGATACAGATCAATTCAAAAATTTAAACCGCCACAGAAGCAATGACATTCTTTATTGTGGGTATATTCATGAAGGGAAAGGAGCTGATGCTTTTTTTGAATATGTGCTAAGAAGCCCAGATAAAAATTTTGTCGTTAGCGGGTGGTGCAGTAGTAAAATATATCAAGTACTTGTTGAGAATATTTTGAATATAGAATTCTTAGGACTCACAAAGTATGAAGACATGCCTAATCTTTATAATTCATATAAAAATATTTTTTATAGCCCCATAGTAAGAGAACCCTTTTGCAGGGCCGTAGCCGAAGCTGTATTATGCGGAATGAATGTTATAACAGACAAGCAAGATCAAATAGGATGCTTGAAAGAATTAAAAAAATTAGGAATGGAAGAGTTTTCTAAACAATGCAAACAAGCGCCTCAAACATTTTGGGATAAAATATGAAAAATATAATAACAGTTAGCGGCATACGCCCCGATTTCATAAGAATGTCTGAAATCTTTAAAAAACTAGATTCCCATGATGAAATAAATCATACTTTGATTCATACAGGACAGCATTATGATAAACTTTTGTCAGATATTTTTTTTGAAGATCTGAATATTCGCAGACCAGACTATAATTTAAACATAGGATCAAACGGTAAAACTCACTATGAACAACAAGCTGAGCTTGGCCCAAAAATAATAAATTTAATTAAATCTAAAAATCTAAATCCAGATTTAATTTTGTTTCTCGGCGACAGCAATTCCGTTCTAGCTTCAATACCACTTAAAAAAGAAGGCTATAGAATTGCTCATATAGAAGCTTGCATGAGGAGTTATGATGACAGAATGCTAGAAGAAATAAATCGTAGAGCTTGCGATCATGTAAGTGATTTACTATTTGCTTATCATGATAATTATAAAATTAAAGGCATAAAAGAAGGCATACATGAAAGCAAAATACACGTAGTTGGTAACACTATTGTGGAGCCTCTCAAAAATATTTTTGATTTAAATTATTCAGGAAAACAAGAGCACATAATATTAGACATACATAGACCTGAAAATTTTAACCATAAAGATAGATTAAAAAGCATAATTGAATTTTCAAAAGAATGCTCGGATAAATATTCCAAACCTATCGTGATGCTTGAATTCAACAGGACAATGATCAAATTAAAAGAATTCGACATAAGTCTAAAAAAAATAGAAACCTCACCTCTAATGGGTTATAAAAAGTTTATTAGATTAATGCAGGATTCTCTTTTTATTATTAGCGATAGTGGTACAGCTCAAGAAGAACCTGCTTTACTAAACAAACCAGTTGTTGTTCCAAGAGATTTCACAGAAAGGCCAGAAAGTATGGAAAATAACTGTTCGATGCTTTATAATTTAAATAATAAATCTAAAATTTTTGAATGGATTGAATCTTGGGAAAGATGTAATTCAGACTGGTTAGGAATCGGAAATACTTCTGATAAAATAGTCGATATTATAAACGAAAAATGATTTCTATAGCGACAACTTATTTCAATAGAAAAACTCAATTTATAAATACATTAAAATCTTTAACCCTTAGCAGAGTCAAAGATTTTGAATTAATAGCTGTAGATGACTGCAGCGACGAAGAAGAAAGAATTGAAGACCTAGAGAAAGATTTTTCTTTTTTAAAAGTTTACAGGATAGGAGAAGAAGAAAAAAGATTCAATAATCCATGTATAGCTTTTAATTTAGCTTTTAGTAAATGTTCTGGCGATACAATAATAATACAAAACGCTGAATGTTTTCATTATACAGATATATTACATGCCGTAAGAGAAAAGATATCTGAAGATAAATATTTATCATTGGCTTGCTATTCAATAGATCAAGAAACAACGGAAAGAATAAGTATCGATTTTTTAAATTCTTTTAAAACTATAAATTTTTTACCACGCAGACAAGATATAAACGGCTTGAACGGTTGGTATAACCACGGTCTTTATCGACCAACTGGATTGCATTTTTGTTCAGCAATCAGCAGAAAAAATTTAATTAAACTCAATGGGTTTGACGAAAGATACGCAGAAGGATCTTGCTTTGACGATAATGAATTTTTGCACAGGATAGGAGTTTTAGGGCTTAAAATCATTTTTGAAAATGAGCAAGTCTCAGTTCATCAGTATCATCCAAATTTTAACTACCACAAGCCAAATATATCAGCGATGGAACACGCCAATCAGAATTTGTACAGAAATACCACATTAAAAGAGAATATATATAAAGCCAATCCACTTAAATCTATTCTAAAAGAAATATAAAATCAATCATGCACGACAACAAAGATCTATTAAATACTTACAGGCATTTATTCAAAAATGAGAAATGGTACAATTCAGATCTTCAATGTTATAACTATAAATACATTATTGAAGAACTAAATAAAAACAATCAATTCAATAGCGTTTTAGACGTTGGCAGCGGAAGAGGAAATATAATAAGACTTATAAGAAGCCAATATCCAGATATAAAAATTTCTACAAGCGACATAGAAAACTTTCATAATATAAACGACCTCCCCTTTTATAAAATCGATTTAAACTACCCAGAATCTCTTAAAAATATACAAAAGCATGATGTTATAATATGCTCAGACGTAATGGAGCACGTAGAAGAAAAAAATGTTAATGAAATATTTAAATTATTTAGCGAGAAATGCGACACAGCAATTTTCACCATTGCAAACCATACTGAAGTGTTAAACGGGGTAGAACTTCATTTAATACAAAAAGATTTTTCTTTTTGGAAAGCAGAAATAGAAAAGTTTTTCAAAATAAAAAATTCAACCACTTGGTACGACAACAGATTGTTTCTGTTTACCTGCTACAACAAATTTTTAAAATGAAATCTAAAAATATCTTAATCGTTGGAGGCGCTGGCTATATAGGTGGTTATATGGTCGATCTTTTAAAATATAAAAACTACAGCATAACAGTTTTTGATAACCTAGTTTACGAAAACCAATATCTCAAAAATGTCAATTTTATATACGGAGACATTAGGGACACTAATTTTTTAAAAAATATAGCAAAAAACTTTGATACTGTAATCTGGCTTGCAGCTTTAGTTGGCGATGGAGCTTGTGCGGTAGATGTAGAACTGACAACAGAAATAAATTATAGCTGCTTTAGAAGATTCATAGAGGTGTATACAGGAAAAATTATTTTCACTTCTACGTGCTCCGTATACGGTCTAAACGATAATCTTATAGACGAAACAGCAAAGCCTAATCCTCTTTCAGTCTATGCTGAGACAAAACTTTTAGCTGAAAACTATTTAATAGATAATCATGATGACTATCTAATTTTTAGATTAGGAACTCTCTATGGCGTTAGCGATCAATTTTCAAGAGTAAGGCTAGATTTAGTTTTAAACGTCTTATCCCAAAAGGCTGCTTGCGGAGAAAAACTGTCTGTTTTTGGCGGGGAGCAATGGAGACCTTTATTGCACGTAAAAGATGTCACCCACGCTACTCTTTTTGCAATTGAAAATAACACTAAAGGACTATATAATCTATCATCTAAAAATTATACAATTAAACAATTAGCAGAAGAAATAAAAAACATAGTCCCACAAACCGAAATATCTTATTCAGATATGAAATTTGAAGACCTAAGAAATTACAAAGTTAAAAACGATAAGCTTATTTCTACCGGCTATAATCAGTTTATAGACATACAAGAAGGCATAAAAGAAATTGTTGATATATTTAAACAGAAAAGAGTTTTTAATCCTAAAGATCCTTTATTCTCAAATGTTGCGTTTTTAGAAAAAAATATTAAACATAGATTATGAAAGAAGTCAAATTAGTATCAGGAGGAGTCGCTGTTGACGACAGAGGATCTGTAAGATTTGTAAATGATTTTAATTTTTCACAAGTTAAAAGATTTTATCAAGTTCAAAATCACAAAAAAGGATTTATTAGAGCTTGGCATGGCCATAAAAACGAAGGTAAATATGTATACGCTTGCAAAGGAAGTTTTTTAGTCGGTGCTGTGAAAATGAAAGAAACTGTCGTTTTAGACGGCATAGCAGATGATGCAATTATATCTGAAGAAGGGCTACCTCAAAAATTTATCTTATCTAGTGAATCTCCAAAAGTTTTATGGATACCTTCAGGGTATGCTAACGGTTTCATGAGTTTAACAGAAGATGGAATAATTCAATTTTTTTCTACAAGTTCTCTCGAAGATAGTTTAAATGACGATATTAGATTCGATTACAATAAATGGAATATTTGGAAGGAGGATTTTAGATAATGAATGTTTTTATTTTAGGATCAAATGGAATGCTTGGCAGGTATGTAAGTAAATACCTACAATCCAAATATAAAATAAACGAAATTAATAGAGTTGACCTTGATGCTGAGAAATCAACTAAAGAAACTATATTAGATGTTTTTAATAAAAGAGAATTTAAAAAAGATGATGTGGTTATCAATTGCATTGGAATGATTAAACCTCAAGTGGATAAGCTTGGTCCGGTTGCTGCAATTAAAGTTAACTCTATTTTTCCAAGATTATTAGCTGATAGTATTGAATTCTTACAGGGTAGACTTATACATATTACTACAGATTGCGTTTGGGATGGAGCCTCCGGTAATTATGATGAAAATTTTCCTCACAACGCTTTAGATGTGTACGGTAAAAGTAAATCTTTAGGTGAACCTGAAAACTGTACTGTTTTAAGAACATCTATCATAGGAGAAGAAGTTTCAAATAGCAGATCTTTAGTCGAATGGGTCAAATCAAATAAAAATGGATCTGCAAACGGATTTACTAATCATTTTTGGAACGGAGTAACTTGTTTAGAGTTAGCAAAATTCATTGAAAATAATTTTTTAATAAAAAATAATTATTGGCAAGGAGTCAGACATGTTTTCTCTAACACTGTTAATAAATTACAATTATTAAATTTTATAAATAACTCATACCAGCTTAATATAAATATAACTCCCATAGAATTCCCTGTTTCGTGCGATAGATCTATGTCTTCAATATATGATATATCTAGTTACCAAATCCAAGACCTCGAAAAACAAATAGAAGAGATGAGTAATTTTTCTAATAATTTATTATGACTATTTTAGTAACAGGAGTCTTAGGTCAAGATGGTGCAAATATGGTTGAATATTTGCTTAAAAATACTGACGCAAAGATATATGGAATGATGCGTCGATCAGCTAATCCTAATTACAAAAATTGCACTAATTTTATAAACGATAAAAAATTTGAATTTATCTATGGCGATTTAAGCGATAGCGTAAGCATCGATGGGGTAGTTCAAAAAACTCAACCTGATTATTTTATTAATTTTGGAGCCCAAAGCTTTGTTGGCTGTAGTTGGGATATTCCTTTGCAGACATTTGAAACAAATGCTTCAGGTGTTCTAAGATGCCTCGAAGCAATAAGAAAATACAAACCTTCTTGTAGGTTTTATTCGGCTGGTTCTAGCGAAGAATTTGGAGATGTTGATTATAGCCCACAAGATATCAATCACCCGATAAGACCAAGAAGTCCATATGGAGCCAGCAAAGCTTCAGCAAGGCATAATGTAAAAGTATATAGAGAGTCTTATAATTTATATGCAGTACATGGTATTTTATTTAATCACGAAGGCACTAAAAGAGGAGAAGAGTTTGTAACCAGAAAAATAACAAAAGGAGTTGCTAGAATATATCACGCAATAAAAAACAATCATCAATTTGAAGCTATTGAACTTGGTAATTTAGACTCTAAAAGAGACTGGAGTGATAGTGAAGATTTTATTGATGGTGTTTGGAAGATGCTGAATCAAGATTCACCGAAAGACTACGTGCTTTCTAGCAATGAAACCCATTCGATTCGGGAATTCGTCGAAAAAGCTTTCAAAGCCGCAGATATAAAAGGTGTTTGGCACGGAGAAAGGACGAAAGAACAATTCTCTATTTCAACTGAATCTTACCAAAAGATAAACGGACATTCTTCAATATTAGTAAAAATAAATGAAAAATTTTATCGACCAGCCGAAGTCGATTTACTCCTTGGAGACTCTACTCCAGCTAGGCAAGAACTAGGATGGACGCCCCAAGTATCATTCGAAAAATTAGTTTCGAAAATGGTGAAGTTTGATATAGACAACTTCGAAAACTAGTGTATAATTACAATTACAATGGTACAAAAAGAAGGTATACTCTCTCAGGATTTTCTCGATAAATACAAGAATAAACAACCAAAATGGGGCTTTAATGGACTCGGATATATTGTATATAAGCGCACTTACGCTAGGCTAAAAGAAGATAACACAACAGAAGAATGGTACGAAACTGTTGCACGATGTGTTGAAGGAGCTCAAAAAATAGGAGCAGGGTATACTAAAAAAGAAGCCGAAAAAATTTACGATTATGTTTTTAATTTAAAATGTAATTTTGCCGGACGTATGCTCTGGCAGCTTGGCACTTCTACAGTTGACAGATTCGGTGCTAACTCACTATTGAATTGCTGGTATGCCAGCATGAAAGAGCCTAAAGCGTTCTTATTTTTATTTGAAAATTTAATGCTTGGAGGAGGAGTTGGATACAGTGTCAGAAGAGAAGACGTTCATGAACTACCTCGAATTAAAAAAGATGTAAAAATCACCCACAAGCCAGAGAAAGACGCTGACTTTATCGTTCCAGACTCTAGAGAAGGATGGGTAAAGCTACTTGAAAATGTTCTTAATGCTTTTTTTGATACTGGAAAAAGTTTTTCTTACAGCACTATTTTAATTAGAGGTTCTGGTGAAAAAATTAATGGTTTCGGAGGAAAAGCTAGTGGTCCAGCAATTCTCGTAGATGGAATTGAAAAAATCTGCAAAGTTTTAAAAGAGAGAGAAGGTAAAAAGCTTCGATCTATTGATGTGTTAGATATTTGTAATATTATCGGCAGCGTAGTTGTTGCTGGTAATGTTCGAAGATCAGCAGAAATCGCTCTTGGAGATCCAGATGATATTCTATACTTAAGAGCTAAAAATTGGGGTTCAGGCAATGTTCCTAACTGGAGAGCAATGAGCAATAACACACTTTATGTTGATGATTATTCTCATCTAATGGATGAATTCTGGAAGAATGGATACGAAATAAATAAGTCTACTGGATTTGCAAATGGTGAGCCCTATGGATTTTTTAATCTTCCTCTTTCAAGAAAATATGGTCGCCTAAAAGACGGCTTAATGAAGAATGCAGAGATTTATCCTACAAGAGTTGATAATGTTGTAGGAACTAATCCTTGCGGTGAAATAAGCCTTTCTGATTATGAATGCTGCAATTTATGTGAGCTGTATTTAAATAATATAGAGTCTCAAGCAGAATTAATTGAATGCGCTCAACTTCTCTATAAAACTCAAAAAGCTATAGCAGCTTTACCTTTTCTTCATGAAGAGACAAATGCGATTGTCCATAAAAACATGAGGCTTGGAATGGGAGTAACAGGAATCTGTCAGTCTATCGATAAAATTGACTGGCTTGACAAATGTTATGAAGAACTCAGAAAGCTAGATAAAAAATGGAGTAAAGAAAGAGGTTGGCCAGAAAGTATTAAATTAACAACAGTTAAGCCTTCTGGAACACTCAGTCTTTTAGCTGGATCTACCCCCGGCGTCCATCCTGCTTATTCTAAATATTATATGAGAACTGTCAGAATGAGCAGCAGTGATTCACTCGTTCAAATCTGCAGAGACCTTGGATACAAAACAGAATTTTTATTAAATTTTGATGGTTCTGAAAATCGTGATACAGTTGTTGTTTATTTTCCTTGTGAAACCCCAGATGGAGCTATTTTAGCTGATGATATGGGTGTTATCAAACAGCTTGATATGGTTAAAAAGATTCAAGAAGTTTGGAGCGATAATGCCGTTAGCGTTACAGCTTACTATTCTCCAGAAGAATTAGACGAGTTAAAAAATTGGCTCAAAGATAATTATAAGAATAGCATTAAAAGTGTTAGCTTTCTTCTTCGACAAGAACATGGCTTCAAACAAGCCCCTTATCAAGAAGTAGATGAAAAAGAATACGAAAAAGCTAAAGCTAAAGTTAAGCCTCTATCTAATTTAAATATTACTGGAGATACTTTAGATGGTATCGAATGTGAAGGTGGAGCTTGCCCAATTCGATAATTATTTCATATTTATGCTAATCTGTGTAATATACTATAGTGAATATTTTAGTAGATTTCTCAGATTCTTTAGCTAAAAGAAGGCAAGGCCCCAAAAGCTCAGCTCAAACTCCAGCCAAACCTGACGAAAGGAAGAAAGGTTCCAGCAGAAACCAACCGGGATCTGCTGGAACTTCTCCTGACGCTAAAGAAAAAGCAGAAAAAGTTTTAGATAGGAAAGATAAAAAGCAGCTTGTTTCTCAAGCTGAAATAACTTTTAGTGAAAAAGTAACCAATGCTCTTAAAGAAAAAGTTAAGCAGCATAATGAAAAATATTCTAAAAAAGTTACTTTAAGTCAATTAAAAAAAGTTTATAGAAGAGGATTGGGAGCGTTCAGTTCTTCTCATAGGCCCGGAAAAAGCCGCGCTCAGTGGGCAATGGCTAGAGTAAACATGTTTTTAAAGATGAGAAGAGGTGGCAAAGTTAAAGAAGCTTACAGAAGAGCTGATCAGGATATAGCAAGGGATTAATAATGGAACAATTATATTTAGATATATATGATTTTGGTGATTTTGAAGAGGAAGAACTTCAAGAAGCTATTTCTGATTTAAAGCAATTTGGTGTAAATGATAATGAATTAGATTTAGAGTATCACGATACGGAATAAAAATGGACATCTCAGTTAATTTCAGCAGTCAAATTAAGGCTGCAAAAGAAAAAAAAGTTCTTAATAAGCCTTTTAGGACATCAAAAGGTCCTAAAAAGTTTTCTGTTTACGTTAAGAACGATAAAGGTAATATTGTCAAAGTTAATTTTGGTGATCCAAACATGGAAATAAAGCGGGATGATCCAAACAGACGTAAAAGTTTCCGTGCTCGTCATAAATGTGATACAAACCCCGGCCCAAGATGGAAGGCTCGCTACTGGAGCTGTAAAATGTGGGAAAGCAAAAAATCTGTAACTGATTATACATCTAAAGGTTCCATTGATGATGTTGTCCATCAATGGGATGGGTTAACTTATTGGAACGAAGAAGATTTATTAAAATTAGTTCCATATTTAGCTCAAGCTGAAGAAATAACAGAAGATATTGAAGCTAATAATGAAGAAATCGTTGAAGAGGGTTATCAAATGGCTTTAGGCCAATTAGCATTTATTTCTGATTATTCTAAAGATTTATTAAATAAACTTCGAAACAATCCAGCTTTAGCTGGCAAACTCGAACCTTGGGTTCAGAGTAAAATCACAATTATCGAAGATTATTTAGCTTCTATCCATAGCTATATTTCTTATTCTGAAGAAGGTGAATCACCAGAAATGGAAGATGAAACAGATTTATCAGTTGGAATGAGGATTATTAATGTCAATGCTGGATCTGAACATTTTGGCAGTGAAGGCATTGTTAAGCAGATTTTAAATTTATCAGATGATATGGGTAAAATTGTTGCTTATGAAGTGATTAATGATGGTCCTAATTATAAAAAAGGAGATATCATTAAGAAAACAATTGACCAATTACAACCACTAGAAACTTTAGCTAATGCTCCAAGAGAAGGATTAAAAACTAAATGGAGCGTAAAATATAGCAAAAACAATTAATTAAAAAAATGAAAAGCGATTTTAAATTCGATAATAAAAATTTCGTAGCAGAAGTATCCATCTCAAATATGATGGAAGAAGACGAAAAAGAGATGTACTCTTCTTATATGGAAGAATGCATGATGGATGAAGCCATGTTTGTTGATACTGCTGGCATGTCATCAGCAGATGCAAAATATATGTGCGGAATCTCTTACAACAAGAATCGCTCGATGCTTATGGAAGGAGCTGGAGAATTAACCGATCAGCAAAAAGATCTTCCAAACAAGCTCAAAATAGGAATTTTAAAAAGATACGAGAAAGCTGGCACATTGTCAGAAGAAGGAAAGAAACAGTTAGAAAGTTTAGCTGGAATGATGGAAATGAAAGCAGAACCCACAGCAGTATTTGTGGACGAACCTGCTCCAGACACAGGAGAAATTACTCCTAAGCTTGCTGAAGAAGGATTAAAGATAGATGAAGAGCTCAAAAAGAAGAATGTAGAAGAAGCTCTGAAAAATCCGGGCTTACAAAGTCCAACTTTTACCCCCTCTAACGAATAATCTTAAACTGCTGGGTAACCAGCAGTTTTTTTCTTTTGACATCGAAGGCTTTATGCTTTATGATTGTCATTGATGAATAAGAAGGACATTCTTAAGAAGCTTATATCTGTCCCAGAAAGCCAAAATGCGTCTTTTTGGGCTAGAGAGTATAAACTTTTAAAGAAAATACTTGAAAGATATCCTGACATTTCATTTTGGCATAAGTTCGAGATAACTGAAAAGCCTCCTTCCATAAAGTGTCTTTTGAACGACAGTTTTTACAGGTTTGCTGATTATCAGTATAAAAAGCATATACCTGAATATATCAATCCTGATATAAAGTTAGGAGAGAAGCAAGGAAGAAAGAAAAAAATAAAGAAGAAAATAAATTCAATAAGAAAGTTTATAGATAATGAATAAGAAAACAAGTAAAAAGAATGATGGAGGTAGCATTTTAACATCTCAAGAACAGTTAAATAGCTTTTTGAAACAAAATAAAGAATCACATTTTAATTTTGAAGAGACCATTAATTATAGAGTCCCAAGCGGAAGCATGACTCTTGATTATTATCTTGATGGAGGATTAGGAACTGGATTGCATAGATTTGTAGGAATGAATGAAGGTGGCAAAACTAGTTGCGCCTTGCAGTTTCTTAAGAACTTCTTAGACGTTGAAAATGATAATAGAAAAGGCTTTTATATAAAAGCTGAAGGTAGACTAGGAGAAGAAATCGCTAGTCGATCAGGAGTTAAATTTGTAACTAATACTGACGAATGGGAAGAAGGAACATGTTTTGTATTTGAAACAAATATATATGAAACAGCTGTAGATGCTATGCGTCAATTGGTAGGCAGAAATCAAGAGAAGAATAAATACTTTTTTATTATTGATTCAGTAGATGGCTTACTTAGAAAAGATGATTTAGATAAGACTTTTGAAGAATCCCAGAAAGTCGCTGGTGGAGCAGTTGTTGCTGGTACGTTCATGAAGAAATGCGCAGCAGCGCTTCAAAAAAGAGGACACATTGCAATATTTATTTCTCAAGTTAGAGATGATATTAAATTAGACCCTTACAGCAAAGCACCAATCAGGCAGACTTTAGCTACAGGAGGAAATGCTCTTCTGCATTTCGCTAATTGGATTCTTCAGTTTGAAGCTAGAAATAAGTCTGATTTAATCCTTCAAGATGAAAAAGCTGCTCCAGATGCTCAAAAAAATCCTTATATAGGTCATCAAGTAAAAGTAACAGTTAAAAAATCTCCCAATGAAAAAACTAATCTTGTCATAAAATATCCAATTAGATATGGCAGGAAAAATGGAACATCAAATTGGATTGAAAAAGAAATCAGTGATTTCATCCTAGGGTGGGATATGGTAATTAAAAAAGGCGCTTGGTTGTCTTTTGCTGAAGATGTAGTAGAAAATGCTAAAAGATTTGGAGTAGATCTTTCTAATCAAATACAAGGTATGCCTAAACTAGAAGCTCTAATATCAGACAATGAAGATGTTAAAAAGTTTTTTATAGGATATATCAAACAAAATGTTTTATCATTTTTAGCTGACGATACAGATGGAACTTCTGACGATACACGGGAAGAAGAAGAGGTATAAAAACCTCAGAAAATATTTAATAGACTGGAATGCTAGTAGTAGAAGTAAATTTCAGACTACTGTAAAAAAGTTTATTAAAACATACTGGGATCAAGATGTAGTTTTTGAAGAATTTCCAGTAGTAGGATCAAGACTGTCCTTGGATTTTTATAATGCTAATAAAAAAATAGCGATAGAAGTCCAAGGGCAGCAACACACTAAATATGTAGAATTTTTTCATCAAAATCGGTTTAAATATTTAGATCAATTAAAAAGAGATCAAAATAAAGAAAAGTTCTGCGAAATGAATAACATTATACTTGTAGCTATTTATCAAAACGATATAATAGATAGAGGGCTTTTCGAGTCACAAGGTGTAATATTATAATAGAATGAAAAAGGGAAACAACTCAGAGAATTTTAAAAGCTTTAAAATTCCAGAAAACTATTTCAATAAACTTTTTGAGTTTAGTGGATCATCTGATGAATCTTCAAAAGGATTTATTGTAGCATATGTTAATCAAGAAGGTTGCCCCCTTATTTACGCCAAGATAGCTAGTCCAATAGTCCAAATGGGGCTCAGAAAGGCTCTTGAGGACTATCTTGATGATATCAACAATGGTGGCGAAGAAATAGTTGACATCGATGATAGTTAGCAGTAGATTGATAGAATGATATTCTCTTATGACCTTGAGTCGCAACTCCTAGCTGGATTAATCAAATATCCAGATAGGTATGCTGACATTGCATCCTTCATAAGCGAAAAAGACTTAACGTCTAAAATGAACAGAACTTTATTTTCTGTTCTGCGCCAAGCAATTGAGAATGGTGAAAAGATAGATGAAGTTGTAATCGCTCAACGAGTTAAAAGCCTTGGCATCTCTTTTGATGATGGTTTAAACCCATTCGACCATGTTGAATGTTTATCTGTTAAAAAAGTTTCAGCCGAATCAATAATCAGCGTTGCTAGAGAACTCAAAAAATACACAGTAAGAAGAGAAATTTCTAGCTGCGGTATCGAGCTCAGCAAAGTAATGCAGAAGATGTCTGATTCTTCTCATTCATTTGAAGCAATCGTTGAAGCAGCAGATAAGCTTTATAATGATCAGATAAATCTTTATGAAGCTGGAGGCAATCAACCAGAAAATATTTTCGACTCAATGGAAGAAATCATTGAGGAGAGAGGAGAGAATCCAATTGATGAATTCGGATTTTCTGGACCCCATCCAAAACTTCAGGAAATGTATGGGTCTTTATTAAGGCCGGGAAACATAACTGTAATTGTCGCTAGATCAGGTGTTGGTAAAACTCAATTTTGCATAGATTTTGTAACAAAGACCTCCGAAAGATATCAAGTTCCAGTTCTTCATTTTGATAACGGAGAAATGAGTAAAGAAGAATTGATATTCAGACAATGTGCCGCTATGTCAGGTGTTCCAGTTTGGCTGCTTGAAAGTGGAAATTGGAGAAAATCAGGTAAAGAAATAGTAAGCAAAGTAAGAAAAGCTTTAAAAAGCATCGAAGAAAAATACAAACACTTTTATTATTATAACATAGGTGGACTTACTGTTGACGCTCAGATCAGTATTTTAAAAAGATTTTATTATGCTAAAGTTGGGCGCAATAATCCTTTAATTTTTAGCTTTGATTATATTAAGACAACCAATGAAAATGCTGGCAATAAAAATGAATGGCAAGTAGTCGGTGAAATGGTTGACAAATATAAAAAGTGCATTCAAAGAGATATTGTCGGAGATGAAGGACCATGCATATCAATGATTACTTCTGTTCAATCTAACAGATCGGGCATTGTAACAAATAGAACTGCAAATAATGTCGTCGATGATGAAAGCATTGTTTCCTTGTCAGATCGAATCACTCAATTTTCATCTCATATGTTTATTTTAAGAAATAAGACAGCAGATGAATTACAAAACGAAAGAAATTTTGGTACCCATAAATTAATAAATGTTAAAGCTAGGCATTTAGGAAGAGACATTGCTGGAGCAATCAATCAAATAGAAATGCCAGATGGAACCCTGCGAAAAAACTTTGTAAATTTAGAATGTCAAAACTTCAGTATAACTGAAAAAGGAGATCTGCGAGATATTGTGGATTCATTGAATGCAACAGGAACAATAGCTAGAAATGGAAATGGAACCGAAGACGTACCTGAATTGGATTGAAGACAAAAGCGATAAGATTCAAGAGATTCTTATTGATTTAGGATATCAATTATCTGACAGAGGCAGATACTGGCAAAGCACCGCCGTTTATAGAGATGGAGATAACCAGACCGCTCTACAAATATGGAAGGACACTGGAATATGGAAAGATTTTGTTCAAGGATCTTCTTACCAACCATTTAAAAGGTTATTACAGTTAAGTTGTAGAGATGATAATAGATTGAATGAATTGCTTGAAGTTCTTGATGAAAAAAATGATTCATTCATTCCAACAGTAAAAGCTCCTAAAATGGAAATAGAACAATTTTTTAGTCACGACGATGTAGGTACACTACTTCCTCATTATAGCTTTTATAATAACAAAGGTATTTCAGATCAAACCCTTGAACTTTATAAGGCTGGATTTTCAATGTCTGGAAAAATGAACGGTCGGTTTACTTTTCCAATTTATGACGATAACGGAAAAGTCATAGGTCTCAGCGGAAGACATCTTCTATGGGATAATAAAAAATCCATTACGAAATGGAAACATTTAGGAAGAAAAGGTCGATGGATTTACCCATTAAATATTCCTAACGAAAACGATATTTTCGTGAAGAGCATAGAAGAAAAAAAAGAAATCATTATAATAGAAGGTATAGGTGATAGCCTAGCTCTTTCAGAGCAAGGAATTTACAATCACATGGTAGCGTTTGGTCTGGACTTTAGTTCTAAGCAAATCGCTTATTTAATATCGCTAAACATTGATAAAATAATTATAGCAACAAATAATGATGCTGGGAAAAAGACTAACGCTGGAAGAGACGCTGCTATAAAATTATTTCTTAAATTAATTAAATACATAGATATTGGCAAGATTGAAATCAAGCTTCCAGTAATGAATGATTTCGGGGAAATGCTTGAAAATGATGTCGATATTAATTTATGGATTAATAAAAATAAAAGCAAAGCCAAACAAATTCAGTACATACTTAATAATTATGAAGTAAATGATAAAAAGTGTGTAAAAATATTAAAGGATTATTTAGATCAACTAAGTTTTGAAGCAGACTCTCTCAGCCAGTAAAATCAAGACCATGACCTCTTGCTCATGGCTATATTGGTGCAAGTATCATCTCAAATTACCTGATAAAACTAATGATGGGGCGTTAAAAGGAAGCATTGTGCATCTAGTTCTCGAATGCCTTGGCGTAGATAGGCATAGAAAGCATTATGACGCTATACTTAAGAAAGGTACCGTTGGTGGATCAAAAGCCGTTAGAAGGCTAATTTATAAACACGCTAAAGCTGCCAACCTTTTAGAAAATGAGTCTAATCTAGAAGATATTTATGACATGGCTTTTAGAGGGTTGGTTTATGATTTTTTTGGAAAGCAATTAGGCAAGCCAAGCACAACTATATCTGAAAAAGAATTTGAGATAGAAATAGAAGAAGATGATATTCGATACAAGGTTAAGGGGTTCATTGATCGATTATTCATGTATAAAAATAAAGGCATTGCCTTAATAAGAGATTTTAAAACAAATAAAAAAGTTTATGAAGGGCATGAAGTAACAGACAATCTTCAAGATTATATTTATACATTAGCTGTAAGAAAACTGTATCCAGAATTTAAAAATGTAAAAATGGAATTTGTTTTTCTCAAAGCCATGAACAGCTCAAAATCTGAAAGCGGGAAATGGCAAATAGTTGGAGCTGATAAATCAGTTTTAAACATGAGAGAAAAAACTAAAGATGAATTAGAAGGATTTGAATACCAGCTCACCGATTATCAAAGTTACGCGGAGAATTTTGATGAATCAACATCGACTTCTAATTTAGCCTCCGATCAAGGTATGCCAAGAGATGGAAGCTTTAGCGGAAGATTGTTATGTGGATTTGCGAAAAGACCGAATGAACTTAAAAAAGATGGCTCACCAAAATGGTACTGCGCTTATAAATTCGGATTTAAATACTATTCTGTTTTAAATAAAGACGGGGAACTTAAAAGATCTTTTTTTACAGAAGAAGAAGCTTTAAAAATTAAAAAAGAAGAAGATTCCATAAAAGTAAACCATTATGAGGGTTGCCCAGCTCATAGACCCAAACCAACTCCTTCATTTGATTTCGATCAATCAGATGATTTTGACCTTGACAAATTCTGAAACAGGGTTACAATGATACCTATGCTAGGCTTGTTTAAAAGTCATTACTCAATAGGTAAATCTATCCTCACCCTCAATGACCCCAAAAAAGTCAAACCTGATGGTCCAGATAGCATTTTCAAAATTGCTTTAGATAACAACTTAAAAGAAATTATATTAGTTGAAGATTCTCTTGTAGGATTTTTTGAAGCTTACAGAAGAGCTAAAGAGCTTGGAATAAAACTTGTATTTGGTCTTAGACTTTCTGTGAGAAATTCTGCCGATGAAGAAGATATCTCAAGCGACCATAAAATAATTATATTTGCAAAAAATAAAGAAGGATGCAGATTATTAAATAGAATTTACTCTAAAGCTTTTTGTGATTTTGATGGATTTTTAGATTATGAGTCGCTATCTCGCCTATGGGATAATAAAGCATTAAAGATGGCAGTTCCTTTTTATGATTCATTTATTCACATGAATAAATTTTCTTTCGGAAACGCTATTCCTAATTTTTATTTTACTGAGCCGACATTTTTTATCGAATCTAACGGGTTAGCATTCGACCACTTACTAGAAAATGAAGTTAATAATTACTTTGAAACCAGCAAGAAATACCCGACACAAAAAGTAAAATCCATTTATTATAAGGATAAGAAAGACGCCGAAGCTCTAATGACTTATAAGATAATCTGCAATAGAACTTTTGGTAAAAATAGATCTTTATCTAGACCAGAGCTAGCTCATTTTAATAGTGACGAATTTTCTTTTGAATCTTGGAAGGAGGCTTTATGCTAATAAAAGAAGATAAAGTTTATGCAGATAAAGATTACAACCTTAAAGATGTTGTATGCGAATGTTCTTGGTTGGAATCTAAAGGCGATAAAAAATTTCCATTGCCAAAATTAACTTTAGAACTTGGATCAAAAGAAGCTATTTCTACAGATGATATGTTTGATTACGTCTCTCTGATTGGAGATGCTAGTAAAATTCAAACGAGCCAAAAACCAAATGTTGATGCTTTTATAAACTTCCAATCTCAAACAGTTAGTTTCGTCGCCAATAAGAATATAAAAAACGGAGAAGAAATAACTTACACACTACATACAAGCTGCTTTGACAATGTTACGATACAATAAAAATCAAAAATATATATGTTTTGATTTCGAGACTTGCAATTTAAATTTGCTGAGCCCGGATAATAAACCTTGGCAATTAAGCTATATCATAGCTGAAGGTAATAAAGTCTTGAAAGAAAGAGATTGTTATATCTATTGGCCAGACCTCAAACTCTCAGAAGAAGCTAGGGTTATAACTCGATTTGATGACGCTAAGTATTCCCGGCTAGCAAAAGACCCTAGAGCTATCCTAGAAGAATTTGAAAGTTATTTATATGATGAAGATTACATAATCATAGGCCAAAACCTACTTGGGTTTGATGTTTATATCCACGGGACTTATAGAAAGCTTTTAAATATTAAACCAGACTTTTCTTATGTTTGCAGGATATATGATACTAATTGCATAGCAAAAGCTATTAAGAAAAATATGCAACCCGTCGATAAAAAAGAATTTATTGGATGGCAATATCAATTAAATGATTTCAGAGAAAGAAACATGAGGACGAGCATTAAAGCTCAATTAAAACAATATAAAATAGACTTCGATGAAAATAAATTGCATGATTCAATATATGATGTGCAAATGAATTTCAAAATCTTCCTAAAACAAATTTGGCAAATAGAAGTATGAACTTTTTAAATGATATCGAAAATTACGAAGGAGCAATGCTCCCCGGCGTTAGGTTGCCCAAAATTAACATCGAAAACAAGTACTATGAAAAATTAAAGCTTGATAGTACTGCTGATAACTTTACCTTTCTAAAAGCTTTATGCTATTCAAATTTAACAACTAGTCAATTTCAATCTGAAGATTACCAGAGCAGATTAACAATGGAGCTTGATATTTTTAAAGAGCTCGAATTTGTGGATTATGTATTGCTGAACTGGGATATCCTTAATTTTTGCCACGAAAATAAAATCCCAACTGGTCCCGGTCGAGGAAGCGCAGCTGGATCTTTAGTTTTATATTTAATCGGAGTAACTAAAGTTGACCCAATTAAATACGGACTTTTCTTTGAGAGGTTTGTATCTAAATCAAGAGCTAAAAAAATTATTGAAGATGAAATTACATATCTGGAAGGTTCACTTCTTCCCGATGTTGATAATGATATTAGCTACGATAGACGTTCTGAAGTTATTCAGTACATTGAAAAGAAACATTCAGGTAAAACGGCTAAGATACTTACTCTTAACACTTTATCTAGCAAGCTTTGCATAAAAGAATGTGGCAAAATCGTCGGGGAATACTCTGAATCTGATGTGAATGAAGTCAGTGATAATATCCCAAAGATTTTCGGAAGAGTATTTCCTTTACAAGAAGCTTACAAAGAAAATGAAAGATTTAAAAAATGGTCAGACAAAAATCCAAAAGTATTTAAAATTGCTCAAAAAATAGAAGGGCTTAATAAAAATACTGGGGTGCATCCATCTGGGATTGCTATTTCTTATTATAATATTAATGATATTTGCCCCATCCAAAAAACATCAGATGGAGATTTAGTTACTGGATACGACATGAATTATGTCGCTGAGCTAATGGTTAAATTTGATGTTCTTGGGCTTAGAACATTAACTGTTGTTAATGAAGTGTGCGAGAGGCTAGGTATTGATATGACTTCAATAGATCTTGATGACAGTTCTATTTATGAAAATCTACAAGACCTAAAAACCCCACAAGGTTTATTCCAAATTGAAGCTGATACTAATTTTAGAGTTTGTAAAAAAGTTCAGCCAAAAAATTTAGAGGAGCTTAGTGCAGTTGTTGCTATCGCTCGTCCCGGCGCATTAGATTTCGTGGATCAATATGCTACTTACTCTCATTCTGGAGTTTTTCAACTTGTTCACGATTTCTTCCGAGAAGAACTTTCTTATACTGGAGGTATTCCTCTTTATCAAGAGCAGCTCATGAAGATGGCTGTGAGAATCGGTTTTACTCTTGATGAATCAGAGCAGTTGAGAAGAATTGTTGGCAAGAAGAAAGTAGATCAAATGCCAGCATGGAAAGAAAAAATTGCTCTTAAAATCAAAGAGAATAATTTAGATCCCAAAATCGGAGAGGTGCTATGGAAGGTCGCTGAAGATAGTGCGAACTATTCTTTCAATAAATCACATAGTATTTCTTATGCCACTCTTGCAGCATGGACTACTTATTTAAAATTCAAGTATCCCCAAGAGTTTTTCTTAGCTTTATTGAAGTTGTCTAAATATGAGCCAGACTCTCATGCTGAAATCAGCAAGATATCTCAAGAGCTTATTCATTTTGATATAGAGCTCCTCTCTCCTGATTTGGCTAAATCAGCTTTAGACTTTTCTAAAGAAGGTAAAGACATTAGATATGGATTAAATTCTATAAAAGGAGTTTCAGAAAAAAGCCTTATAGCTTTGGAAAAATTTAGAGATGCAGACGCTCCAAATAAATTCGATACATTTTCTGCAGCTAAAGAAGCTAAAATTAATATTGGATTGCTTTCGGCTTTAATTCAGGCTGGCACCTTAAAATCTTTAATGGATCGTTCTAGATCTAGATTAGTGCTTGAAGCTCAAACTTTCAATCTACTCACAGATAAAGAAAAGGCTTATGCGTATAGCGTTGGACCAAAACACAATTATGATATTTTAAAAATCATTTCTGAGGCAGCATTCAATAAAGAAAAGCCTGTAGCCAAAAGAGCTGATGGCAGAGATTTCATGACTGAGAAGCGTAAGGCTACTTTTAAAAAGAAGTATGAAGAGTATAAAAAGATATTCAATCAAAATTATGAATCAGAAGATTTTGCTAACTGGGTATTCGAAACAAGACTCCTTGGATATAATCCAACAGTAAAGCTTAAAAGCATTATGACTGAGAGTGAAAGTAATTTCACAGATTGCCTTGAGCTTCACTCAATATTTTCAGGCGATAATGTAAAAATAGTCGGTGTCGTAGAAGATGTCTATAAAGGCAAAACTAAGAAAAATAATTCTCCGTTTTACAGATTTCAAATAAAAGATGAAGTTGGCCGCACATCTGCTTTATTTTTAGATGGCAGAACTAAAAATTTAACTAAATATACAGAGCAAGGCTTAAAGATTCCTGAAAAAAATGACATTGTTATCTTTACAGGACGCAAAGGAGATGATACAGTGTGGGTAGAAAATATAGGTATTCTTAATGATAAGATCTATATGAAACTATCTGATGTGGAATGAGGAATTACAATTTAACACCAAGGGCTCAGAAGTTAATTAAAGAAGCTTACAGAATAGCAACAGAGCTTCAGCATAATGAAATAAATACTTTACATTTATTTTCAGCATTCTTTTGTATACCTAATAATCAAATCTTAGAAGCTTTTCTTTATTTTGAAGAAGATATAGATAAGCTACAGAAAAAAGCTATTGCTGTTGTAAGAAAAGAATATAACAGGCTTAATCCTGATTCTGAATTCTCTAAAGCTAGTTTATCTAAACTATCAAGAAAAGTTTTTATTACGGCGAAACAAATATCGACTAAATATGATCATAAGTATATTGGCTTAGAACATATATTTTTAGCTTTATTTGAAACAACCGATTATTATTTAAGAACATTTGCTACTGATACGGATATACATTATGACAAGATATTCGATTATATTGAAAAGAAGCTTGAAGAAGATGAATTACTGCCCCCGTCTCTAATTGATGACGAAGAAGATGAAGAAGGTAAATCAGAGCAATTCAATCCTAAGAAATATAAATTCTTAAATGAATATGCTACTAATTTAAATTTCCAAATCATTCAGAATAAAATAAGCCCATTACATGTCAATAATCATCTAATAAAAAAGATATCAGAAGTTTTATGCCGAAAAAATAAAAGCAACCCAATGATTGTAGGCGAAGCTGGAGTCGGTAAAACTGCATTGGTTGAATCTTTAGCTCAAGCTATTGTCGAAGGTCAGTGTTCTGATTTTCTAGTCATGAAGCATATCTACAATTTAGATGTGCCGATGATTATTGCTGGTTGCAAATATAGAGGAGAGTTTGAAGAGAAGATTAAAAACATATTAAAAGAGGTCGTAAATGATCCATTTGTAATTTTATTTATTGATGAGATTCATACTATTATAGGTGCTGGCAATCCAGAGAATGGAATGGATGTAGCCAACATTTTGAAACCTTACTTGGCTAGAGGAGAAATAACTTGCATAGGCGCAACAACTTTTGATGAGTTTAAAAGAACTATTTCTGATGATCCGGCGTTATCAAGACGCTTTCAGATGATTAAAGTTGAAGAGCCTACTAAAAAAGAAGTATTTAATCTAATTAAAGCCATCAAAGATTCTTATGAAGAATTTCATATAATGACTTTCTCTGATGACATGATTAGATTCATTATTGATATCGCTGATAAATATCTAGAAGGAAGATTTCCAGATAAAGCTTTAGATGTAATAGATCAAGTCGGAGCTAAAATGAAACTTAAAAATTTCACTAAAACTCCAGAGATGATTAAACTTGAAGAAAAAATGAAAGAAATTTCCAGCAAACAAAAACAAATGCTAGAAAAAGATTTCTTCAAGAAAATGACTGTTCATGTAAAGAAATATCAAGCTGCGACAGAAAAACTGTTCAGTAAATGGAAAGACTCTAAATACAGAATCAAACAGATTGATATTTTAGAAGTTGTTTCTGACAAGACAAATATACCGTTAGAAGATTTAAAGAAACAAGATTCTTATAAGATAAAAGAATTAAAAGAAAATCTTATTGAAACTGTTCTTGGGCAACAAGATCAAATAGATCAAATATATAAATGCTTACTTAGAGCTAAAGCTGGATTCAGAAATGATAAGAAGCCAATAGCATCAATGTTGTTTGCTGGTCCTACAGGAGTCGGCAAAACTATGACTGCAAAAATAATTGCAGAGAAGCTGTTTATAAATAAAAATAATTTTGTTTTTCTAGATCTTTCTGAATATACAGACCAGACAGCAGTTAATAAATTGATTGGCTCTAGCCCCGGTTATGTAGGGTATGGTAAAGGCGGCGTGTTAACAGAGAAAATCCAGCGTAATCCATATTCATTAATTTTATTTGATGAAGTTCAAAAAGCTCATCCTGATGTTTTATTTCTTCTGCTTCAAATTTTAGAAGAAGGAAAGATATCTGATTCGACTGGTAAAACAATTGATTTTTCTAATACGATAATCATTATGACTACCAATATCGGAGCAGATATTGCAACAACAGAAAGGATAGGATTTAATAAAGACAACACTAACTCTTCAAATGATGTTATAAATTCTGTTAAAAAACATTTTCCAGCAGATTTATTAAACAGGATTGACGAGATAATACCTTTCAACCCATTGAAAGAAGAAGAAATAAAATCTATTATAAGTAAAGAACTAGAAGCGTTCAAAGCAGAGTTACTATCTAAGAAGATAGAAATTATTTATTCTAAATCGATTCTTACTTATGTTTATGATAAGATTCAATTTAATAATTTTGGCGCTCGACAAGTATTAAAAACCATGCAGAGAGAGATTCAAACTTTAGTTGCAGAAAAGATCCTTGATGAGCCTAAAATATCTCAATTGAAAATCTGTATTAAAAATGATAAAATATGTGTAATATAGGTATATGCCTTTACCTAAACCCAGAAAGAAAGAATCTCAGCAAGAATTCGTAAGTCGCTGTATGGGCGACGACATGATGCTTGATGAATATAAAGATCAAAAGCAGAGAGCTGCTATTTGTTATACTCAATTCAAGCAAAGAGAAAAGAATAAAGGAGAAGCTAGCTGGGATGATGTTAGAAAAGGTGATACTTTAAATTTAATATAAAATTATGAGCGATTTCAATCCAATTTATAATACTGGCAATGAAGAAGAGCCGCAAAACAATGATACTTTTGATTTTGCCATGCCAGATATTCCAGAGCCTACACAAGAAGAAAAAGTAGAGCTAAAAGATAAAGACGCTGTAGGTTTCAAATTTGGTTTTATTGGTGCTGGACAAGGTGGAGGCAAGCTAGCTGAAACTTTCTCTAGTATCGGATACGCTAGAGTTGGAGTAATTAATACTGCCGATCAAGATCTTGCAACTTTAAATGTAAAAAATAAATTAAAGTTCGGAGAGCAACAAGGTGCTGGCAAGAACCGATCAATCGCCAAACAAGCTTTTCTTGATAATAAAGAAGATGTTGTCGATTTTATCAAAGATTCTGTAGGCACTGATATAGATAGAATTTTTGTTACAATTGGCGCTGGTGGAGGTACTGGCGCAGGAGTTTCTTCTGAATTAGTAAAGACCGTTCACGAATATCAACAAACCGTCAAAGCTACATCTCCTTATGTAGGGTTAATTTTAGCGTTGCCAAAACTATCGGAAGGCAAGAAAGTTAGCCAAAATGCTTATGACACTTTAAAAGAAGCTTGTGAGCTGGTGGAGCAGAAAATAGTTTCTCCATTAATTATTTTAGATAACGAAAAGATAAATACACTTTACCCTAAATTATCTGTCAATAAGTTCTGGCAAGTAGCAAATGCAAACATATGCTCACTTTTTCATCTATTTAATAATATCATTACTAAAAATAGTCAGTACAGCACTTTTGATACAAATGATTTTAGAACTGTTTTAGATTCTGGAATTATGGTCTTTGGCGCTACTAATATTAATGATATTGAAAGTGAATCAGCTATTTCAAAAGCAGTGAGAGAAAATCTAAAGAGAAATGTTTTATGTGGAGAACTAGATCTATCCACAGGAACAGTAGCTTCAGCAGTAGCAATTGGAGATGAATCTACTTTAGATAATATTCCTCAAGAATATATTGACAGTGCTTTCAATCAGCTCAATAGAACCCTTAAAACAAATAGTACCGTTCATCAAGGCATCTATAAGGGCGCTAAGAAAGGTTTATCACTATTTACAGCAATAGGAGGCATTGAAACGCCAGAAGGTAAACTAGAAGCACTTCTAAAAGCTTCTCAATAAGTGTAAAATATAAAAATGAAAGAGATTTTACCATTCTGCACTTTTAATACAGGTACATCTATCACATGTCCCGCCAATAAAAATATTTATATTATTGCAGCTAATACTGGATTTACAGCTGAAGGAGAAACTCTAACGATTTCTGCACCAATCAGCTTTTCTGTTCCATTGAAAATATCCACAAATATAACTTCTGCGACAGCAAAAACAATATTTTATTACATATCAGATTAAATTCACTGAGCCCCGAAAGGGGCTCTTTTTTTTGTAGAAATATCGCTTTTTATGTTTATAATTATGCGATATGAGTTTACAATTATACAAGCCTAACCCTAAAAATACTGGCTGTGCTATGAGTTTCCAAATCTCTCAAAAGCCAGATCAAGAGCCACAGTTTTTTGCTAATTGCATTTTACAACATTCGTGGAATAATCAAAATAAAACAGGATCTTTTTCTGAAAGCAGGAATGACCCTTCCAAGACAATTGCTCTCAAATTTAATGAATTTGAATTAGGAGAAATTGTCAGCAGCTTTCAAAATAAAACTTCTTATTCGACTTTTCATAGCAACGAATCGACTAAGACTCAAATCAGGTTAACCCCATACGAAAAGACAAGGGGAACTGGAGATTTTGCCGTTCAAGTCACTGCTTTTGGATTCACTATTGTCAGGAACGGCTCTGATACTTTTAAGATCCCAGTAGATCCGGGGGAAGGAGCTCGATTAGTTTCTTTTATCAATCATTATTTTCATGTTTTAGATTCTTATAGAGATCAAAAAGCTGCCGACAACCAAAAGCAGTATCAATCTAATAAACAAAAATTCACTCCGAAGAAAAAAGAAGAAGCGCCGAAACAACCTGTCGCCGCCGAAGAAGATGAATTTTAATTAATTTTGCGCTGCAAGAATATTTCATTTTGTCAATACGTTCGACGTATTTCAGGGCATCAATATTAAGCGGCGTAATCATTTTTCATGAAAAAGAAAAAAATATTAATTCATAGTAATTTTTGTAAAATGCTTACCGGTTTTGGAAAGCATAAAAAAAACTTACTTAAGTATTTATACAAGACTGGTAAATATGAATTAATTGAATTGAGCAATGGATTTCCTTGGTCATCTGAAAAACTAAAATATACTCCATGGGAAAACTATGGATCTTTACCAGATGACCCTGAAACTCAACAAGAAATCATGTCCGATGCCGTGCGAAAAAATTCAGCAGGATATGGCGCGGAAATGATTGATGAAGCTATCGAAAGAATAAAGCCAGACATTTATCTTGGCATAGAAGATATATGGGCTTTTAGAAATTTCTTTCAAAAATCTTGGTGGAATAAAGTTCATTGTATTATTCATACTACATTAGATAGCTTACCTATTTTAAATGATGCCGTAGAAGCAGCTAAAGACATTAAAAATTATTATGTTTGGGCTACTTTTGCGGAAAAAGCTTTAAATAAATTAGGTCATGAGCATGTTAAAACTATCCACGGATCAGTTGAAACAGAAAACTTCTTTAAATTTCCAGAAGAAACCAGAAAAAAACTAAGAAGCCATTTCAAAACAGAAGATAATTTTATTATTGGATTTGTTTTTAGAAATCAATTAAGAAAATCTGTTCCTAATTTATTGGATGGATTTAAAATTTTTAATCAAAATCATCCTGAAGCTAAAGCTAAATTATTATTACATACCCACTGGAGTGAAGGGTGGGATATCCCTAAACTTCTTAAAGAAAAAGAAATTGATTTTAACTTAGTTCTTACTACTTATTACTGCAAGAAATGTTCAAGATATGACATTAAGCCTTTCACCGGCCAAAACATCAATTGTAATTTCTGTAAGAGTAAAAATAGTTGCGAAACAGCTAATATCAAACACGGAGTAAATGAACAGCAGTTAAATGAAATTTATAATTTAATGGATGTTTATTGCCACCCATTTACATCAGGTGGGCAAGAATTGCCGATTCAAGAAGCTAAGCTTGCAGAATTGATCACTCTTGTTACGAATTATAGTTGTGGTGAAGATTCTTGTTCTGAAGAAAGTGGAGGTTTGCCTCTTAATTGGTCAGAATACAGAGAACCCGGCACTCAATTTATTAAAGCTACTACATGCAGTAAGCATATCAGCGAGCAGCTTGAAGTGGTATATAAAATGACGGAAGAAGAGAAAGATAAATTAGGTAAAAAATCTAGACAATATATTATAGATAATTACAGTGTTGAAATAATAGGTAAAAAGTTCGAAGAAATTTTTGATTCACTCCCTGAAGTTGATTACGATTACGAAAAGGAAATTAAAAATTTAAATCCATATTTTAATCCTGATGAATCTTTAGCTGATAAAGAATGGGTTGAAAGCCTTTACAATAACATGCTTTGCGAAATGGATGTAAAAGGAGTTGAGCACTGGATAAAAAGATTGAATAAAGATTTGAAAAGACCTCATGTTTTGGCTTATTTCAGAAAAGTTGCTAAGCAAAAGAATGACCAACAAGAAATGGTAAAGATCCAGAAAGAACTTCAACTAAACACTGAAGAAAAAAGAATAGCATTTATTGAGCCTACAAATGAAGAGCAGGTTATAGCCAGCACAGCTATACTATCTTCTCTAAATAAAAAATACCCAGAGTATAAAATATATTATATAACTAAGCCAGAATATTTTGATTTAATTAATTCTCATCCGAATGTTGATAGGATTCTTTCTTATTCTAGTCAAATGGATAATCCGTTAGCTTTGGAAGGAAGAGGGAATAAGAAGCCAATATTTGATATGGTTTTTGCGCCGCACTTATCAATTAAAAATAATTATTTTAGAAACTGTCAAGACACTATAGATTACGATATTTATGAATGTAGTTGAAAAAATAGCATTAGATTGTGGAGTTAAGATATCTGAACCTCATACCGATAGAAGCTTCATGCCGATATCGTATGAAAAATATATTATTTTTGATACTAGATGCTCTAGCGAGGCAGGTAAATATGATTTCTATCAAGACGTTCTTAATTTAATTAAACCGCACCTCAAAGACAATAACGTCAACACAATTCAAATCTGCACAGACAAAGATTATAAATTATCTTGCGATAAAACTTTTATAAAAATAAATAAAAAACAAGAAGCTTATCTAATATCGAAAAGCGACTTGTTAATTTGCAATCAAAATTATTCAGCTTATTTAAGCTCTGCACTCAATAAGAAATCTTTGAGTTTGTATTCTGTATTTGATCCTAGAAATATAGCTCCAGTATGGAATAAAGATAAACAGATTTTAATTGAATCTGACAGAGATGGCAACATGCCATCTTACAATCAACTAAGCGAGTCCCCAAAAACAATAAATTTTATTAATCCATACGAAGTAGCAGCTAAGATTTTAAACGCTCTAGAAATAAAAAATTCTTTTGACGAGATAGAATTAGTTCATATCGGAGAGAGCTACAACCAACAAATAGTAGAAATTGTTCCCGATTTTGTCTCGGAAGCAAATTTTCTGAAAGGTAATTCAATTAATCTGCGACTAGATTTAGTCAAAGAAATGAACGGAGAAGTCTTCAGGTATTGGCTTTCTAACAAAAAAGTAAATCTTTTAACAAATAAAGATTTAAATATTGGCTTATTAAAAATGTTTAAAGCTAATATCATAGGATTGACAGTCATGCTTTCTGAAGATATTTCTGAAAACTTTTTAAAAGCTAGCAAATCTCTAGGTTTAAATGTCAGTGTCTATTGTTCTGAAAAAGAAGCTTTAGAGTCATATAGACTCAAATTCTTTGATTGGGATGTCGAAAAAGATTTCAACGAAGAAATAGAAATAGATAAAATAAAAAATCTTAATAAAAATTCTAAGTATGTCAGTGCCAAAACGATTTTCTCCAAAGGCAAATCCTTCCCATCTAAAGCTGCCTATTTAGCTAATAAACCGCTTGACAAAGACGGTAATGATGTTATCTTAAATGAAGAGTTTGAGCAGGAACTAGAGTATTTTAAGATATACAATGAAGAAAAATCCCCAAAAAAGAGATGAGCTTGGTCTCATAGAATCTGTTGATTATCAATATAATGAAGATGGGTCAATTAATTGGAGGGCTCATGTCGGCATAGAACACCTTTACCCAAATAAAGGTTGGTTTGAAGCTCGAAACAAACCTGTTCCAAGGACTGCAGAAGGTTTAGATGATAGCCAGTTATTGATCAAACTCTCTGGAATTAAAGAGCTTGCGAAGTTAAGAGGTTTTACTAGTGTTAAATATGATATCGTAAAATGCGAATTAAATCATGTCGCTATTAAATGTTCTATTTCTTGGATCGGGAACTATGAATCAGGAGGAGAAGTAGTTCTTTTCGAAGATATAGGTAATGCTACAGTTCATAATACAAGTAATTTTGCTGTTAAATTTTTAGAGTGTATCGCCGCAAATAGAGCTTTTGTACGATGTGTTAGGAACTTTCTAAATATTCATATCGTAGGAGCAGACGAAATCGATACTTCCTCTAAATCAAATTCAGGATTCGCTCAAGAGATGATTGAAGCTTCACTGCCTTCAGCTCAAGGAACTTTAGAGAAGACGGCTAAGAATAAAGGATATGATTCATTTGATGAATTCAAATCATTTTTAAGAGAGATGTGGAAAGCTGAAAAATATCAAAATGAAGATGCTAAGAACTGGCAATCATATACAGATATTTCTCCAGCTGATGCAAGAAAACTAATGGTGCTTTTAAAGAAAAACTAATATGAAAATCGAAATTAAGAAATTATCTGAAAACGCTACACTTCCCACTCAAGGTTCTAAATATGCTGCTGGTTATGATTTGTATGCAGCCGAAGAAGGAGTTGTTCTTTCTGAATGTAGGCTTTTGATTAAGACTAATATTTCAGTTTCTATTCCAGAAGGATATTACGGAAGAATTGCTCCTAGATCTGGTCTCGCCTATAAGAGTGGCCTTGATGTAATGGCTGGCGTAATCGATGCAGATTATCGTGGAGATATTGGAGTTATTTTATATAATACAGATGTAAAAGATTTCGAATTTAAAAAGGGAGATCGAATCGCTCAGTTAATCATTGAGAAATGCCATAATGTTGAATGGCAAGAAGTTGACGAACTCGAAGATTCAGTAAGATCAGATGGAGGATTCGGATCAACAGGAGTAAGCAAATGATGAAGGAACAACATCTCAAAAAGATCATTGACAAGCAATTCAAGATTGCTAAAGTTGATCTGAAATTCGAAGACGTATGTGAAAACAAGATGCCCAATTGGTATAAAAAATTCACATGCACTGAAGAAGAAAATAGAAAATGGGTTTCTTGGATGGAAAAATACATCAAAGATAATCTAAAGATGACAAACGATAGAGCGCACATTCAAGCTGCTTGGATTAATCTTAATTATGGATTAAAAGTTAAGAAGCAGAAATGAGAGTGTCTTCTCCTTGTACTGGATTTTGCAAATTCGAAAATGAAATTTGTTTAGTGTGCTGGAGAACTAAAGAGCATCTTTTAAATTGGATTAAATACACTGAAGAAGAAAGGCTTCTAATAATGAGCGATCTGATAAAAAATAAAGCCTTGTATTTAGATGAAGTTAAATCATTCATTCAGCAATATAAAAAATCGCAAGAACAAATATTCGAAGAAATGTGCAAGAAATTAAATGTATCTAAAGACGATAAAGAAATATTTTTCGACTATTGTTATAACAATTATAAATCCAAGCATGGAATGGATATCATTGAATCTTATTTAAAATGAGCGCAGGAAAAGGAGATAAACCTAGAAATTGCTTCAGTAAAAAATATAAAGAAAACTACGACGACATCAACTGGAATAAAAAATCAGATTGCGACAACAAATTAAAATCTAATAAAAAAAATGATAGCAAAAAAAGATCTTGATAATTATTGGACTTGTCAATATTGCGGCGAAGATACTTCAAAAGAACTTAAAAGTGAGTTATGTGGAATAGACCATTGGGATTGTATTATGGATGCAATCATCTTTATGGATAGCAAAAAAGAAGATAATGAAAAACAAGGTTGAATTAATCGGTTATTATGGAGATGATCTTGTCCATGCTTGTTCAGCTTGGACATCAACAAGTAGGGATTTAAATGAAGATAAAGTTAAACGAGTCGGCAAACTTCTTGATATGCTTGCCAGCAATGGTCACCATACTCCTTTTGAGAAGTCTTCTCTTCATTTTCTTGTGGATACTGATATTGCCAGTCATATTCATCTCCTTAAGCACAGAATCGGAGTGTCAATTAACGGAGAAAGCGCAAGGTACAAAGAAATTAAAGAAGATAAATTCTTAGTCCCAGATGATTGGCCTGAAAATTGGCAGCGCAAATTAATTAATTATACTCGATTAGGGAACGATCTTTACCACGAAATTATTCAAGAGCTAGAACCAAAACTAGGAAGAAAAAGAATTAAAGAATCAGCTAGATTTTTTAAGACTTATAATTCTCAGATTTGTGCTGATGTCATGTTTAATTGGAGATCATTTTACCATTTCTTAAATTTAAGAAATAAACCTGATGCTCAGAAAGAAATTAGAGACATAGCCTCTGAAATGCTTGATCTTGTAAAAAACATCGAAGGTAATCCTTTTGAGCATACAATAAAAGCATTTAAACTTTAATCCCCCACTCAGATAAACAAGTAGCATAAAGTCACCCCTTTTTCAGGGGTGACTTTATCTTTTTAACTCAAAATAGTGTAATAATTATATATGGCTGATCCAATAAATATTAATAATGAAGCAGTATTTGCTCCGGGCAGAAATGATAGTGTTAGTTATAATTATGTATGGGATGATATAAATGAATATTGGACGCCTCAAGTAGGAGAAGGATCTTCTTCGTCTTCTCAAAAAGCCAACATAGATGCTTTTGGAAGGTTAAGAGTTTCAAATCCAGAAACAATTTTCAACAGCAAGCAAATTTTTGACAATCAACCATTATATTGGGATGATATTCAGGAAAGTGGATCTGGTACTTCAACAACTTATTCTTCTGCAAGAGCTTCTTCTGTTTTAGCTGTTTCAGCAACAACAGCAGGTAAAAGAACTCGTCAAACCTTCATGAGATTTAATTATCAACCCTCCAAATCTCAGTTAATATTTATTACTGGTGTACTTAAAAAAAGTGGAGGTGGAACCGGAATTACAACAAGAATAGGTCTTTTTGATGATGATAATGGATTGTTTTTAGAATCTGATACCACTACTAATTTTGTTTTAAGATCGAGTGTTTCAGGGTCTGTTGTTGACACGTCTACAGCTCAATCTAACTGGAATATTGACAGCATGGACGGCAATGGTCCTAGTGGTATTACTTTGGATTTTTCTAAAACACAAATTCTTGTTATTGATTTTGAATGGTTGGGTGTTGGCAGAGTTAGATTCGGATTTAATGTAGATGGAGTAACTTATTATTGCCACGAAATATTAAATGCAAATAATAAAGATGCCGTATATATGTCCACACCAAATCTCCCTTTAAGATACCAAATAGAAAATGATGGGACTGGAGCTGCATCTTCAATGGAGGCTATTTGTTCTGCTGTTATTAGCGAAGGTGGTAAAGAGGAAATCGGAACAAACACATATGTTTCTACTCAAGGAACATCAATTACATCCACAAAAGATAATTTAAATGCTCTTGTCGCTATCAGATTAAAAGAACCTACTATTGGTTGTACAGTTGACATTACAGACATGTCTATTATTACGACAAGCAATGATAATTATGAATGGCAATTATTAATCAATCCTTCAGGAATAGAATCTTTTAATTATTCTGGCGATAGCAATTCTCGCGTTGAATATTGTACGGCCCCAAGCGAGACCCACATAAGCGGTGGTTATTTAATGGGTGGAGGTTACGGTCAAGCTAAATCTGAAATATATGGAGATCAATTAAAAAATCAATTAAAATTAGGATCTTCCATAACAGGATTAAGAGATGTTATTGTTTTAGCTCTCAGACCTTTAGGATCTTCTAATGCAGTTGTCTATGGCGGAATGTCTATGAGAGAATTTAATTAAGAGTATTTTTTTTATTCTAAGTGTAAATACATTTAGAATGGTACCTCCAGAATTAATTTCTATGGCTTTTGGGAGCTTAACAGGCTTCATATTTAAGTTCATGGCTCAAAGAGCTAAAGAGAAAGGAGAGATGCTAAAATTAGCTCTCCAGACTCAGAAAGCTAACGAAGACGCTCATAATGCTGCAATTCAACGAGTTTCAGTTGATGGAGGCAAATGGGTTAGGCGGCTAATAGTTGTTTCTGTATTATTTGGTGTTATTATTGCCCCATTTTTTCTTGCTTTATTAAATGAGCCTATTTATGTACAAATAACTCAAGCTAAACCATCATATTTATTTGGGTTATTTGGAGGAGGGCAGGAAAATTTCTTTGTGAGAGTTGATGGATATTTAATGATTCCTGAAGTTAGGCAAACTTTAACGGCTATAGTAGGCTTTTATTTCGGTAGCTCAGTGGTAAAGTCATGAAAAGATACATTATTTTAACGTTAACGGTAATTTTATTCTGTTCTTGCTCGACCTTAAATAAAGCTAAAAACACTGTTATTAAGGATAATTCAATAGTTAAACCAACTAAACTGCAAGAGAAAAATGAATTTATAAAAATTGCAGATGAAAAAATAAATCCAGAAAAACAAGTTTTGACGCCGCAAACCTTCACCAAGTGGACGATATTCACAAGCGCAGGTAGTTTTCTATTATTTCAATTCTTAAAATGGAAACAAATAGTTTGAAATGAATATCTTAAAGATTACTGGCGCAAAAAGTCTTTGGCACTATTTTAAATTTATAGCTTCTGCTTGTTATAGGCAACAACTGAAAGTAGAAAAAGCTAGAGAACAGCAAACCCTTAACGACTTAATAACAAAAGATAACCTTTTAGAGGAAACAAGTTTAATTAGTAAAGCTGATGCGAAAGGTAAAATAACTTATGCTAATGATAAATTTCTTGAAGTTGCTGGTTATACATTAGAAGAATGTATTGGGAAAGATCATAATATTGTCAATTCTGGGCAACATCCTAAAAAGATGTGGCAAGAAATGTATCACACTACAATAAAAGAGAAAAAAATATGGCATCACCCATGCATAATAAATAAATCTAAAAATGGCGATTTATATTATGTAAAGTCTTGGATTCAAGCAGAATTTGATTTAGCTGGTAAATTAAAAGGATTTATTAGCATTAGACACGATATCACAGATCTAATGCTACAACAGGAAGAAATAAGCAAAAAAAATACCTATTTAGAACACGCCGCCAAAATACTCCGTCATGATATGCATAGCGGTATTAACACTTACATTCCTAGAGGTGTTTCTTCATTAAAAAGAAGATTAAAAGAAGAAGTAATAGAAGAATTGAGATTACAAGCGCCGCTAAAAATGATCGAAGATGGCTTAAAACACACTCAGAAAGTATATAAAGGTGTTTATCAATTCACTAATTTAGTTAAACCAGACGCTAAACTAGAAACTTCAAAATGCAATTTAAAATTAATTTTAGATGATTATTTAAATAATACCGCTTACAGCGATCAAGTTACAGTAGAAGAACTTCCTGAACTAGGAGTAAATGAATCTTTATTTTGTACGGCAGTAGATAATTTAATTCGCAACGGATTAAAATACAATGACTCTGCAACAAAAATGGTTAGAATTTATTTCGATGATTTAACTAACACTATTATTGTTGAAGATAACGGTAGAGGAATATCTCAAAAAGATTTTGATTTACTCAGGCAACCATATACAAGAAAAGACGGACAAAAAGAAAAAGGATCTGGTCTAGGATTAAATATATGTGTTGCTATTTTAGAACAACATAATTTTAAAGTTTATTGCGAAAAACTCCGAAAGCCCCTGACCGGCACTCAAATCAAGATAAATCTGGGAGAGATCCCAAATTTTAATATTTAGTGTATAAATAAATAAGGCAATGATAGATTCGATTTTATTAGTAGATGATGAAAATTTATTTCATTTAGTATTTGAAGACGCTTGCAGTCTTTTGGATATAACCTTGAATTTGAAAGCGATTAACAATGCTGATGAAGCTGAAAAGTATTTTGCAGACCTTGTAGAAAAAAATAAATCAAAGCCTGATTGCATATTTGTTGATTTAAATATAATTGGATCTAGTTTTGACGGCATAGAACTAGTAAGAAGAATTAACTTCGAACATGGGGATGGGGTTGTAATTGGCATCATATCTAGCTCTGATGACGAGCAAGAGCAAGCCAAAGCCTTAAAAGCTGGCGCTCAATTCTGGATCATCAAATCAGATGAAATCGAACCAAGATTAGAAGACTTTGTAAAAGATTTCGATGGATACATATCCAGAACAAACCAGTTTAAGGTTTATAAATGATACGTTTTAACGATGATTTAAAAAAAGATTTAATACAATTAGCCGCCGAAAAAGAAATTTTTCTGGAGGGTAATATCACTAAAATCATTGATACAGACGGTAACGAAGAGTTCCACTCTTACATCCAATCAGCAATAAACAGAGACAGAGAAAATAGAAAAAAACGTCTCGAAATCACAAAAACCATCCAAGAGCAAAATAAAGCTTTAATGGAATGGAAATCTCACAACGAAGAATTAAATAAAGAACTTCAATTAGCTTTGGCAGCATCTGAAAAAGCAAAACAACTCGCTGAAAGTGATTTAGATGTACTTCAAAAAAAGACTCAAAATGAATTAGTTGGTTCGATTGTAAAAGTGGCTTTATGGATAATCTGCGGAGTCGGTGCTATAACTTCTGTACTTTTCGCAATCACTCTTTTGACGGATATAGAAAATAAAACTGTAGAATCTTCTTGGAGCAATATGTTCAGTATTCTTCTTACTAATAGCTTTAGTATTGTTGGAACTATCATGGGCGTCAAATACGCCAACAATAAAAATGATAGAGACGGAGGTTGTAAATATAAAAACAAATAAAAAACGGCCACCGCATAGCGATGACCGTTATAAGTCTTATATTAATACTTCTTTCTAATTAGAAATTCCAGCGTAGACCAGCCGTAGCTGCAATATCACCAGTAAACTCTTCAACAGCAAAGTTGTAGTTCGCAACATCAAAGTTGTTATCAAACCAACCAACCTGCCCGAAAATCTCTAGCTTTTCCCATAATGTTCTAGAAACATCCACTTTAGCTGAGAGGACATCGTAATCAGTCATCTTTCCATATTCAACAGATGGAGTGATAGTAAAAAACCCATCGATATCGAAAGACTTCTTTAGTCCAATGATATAACCTCTTTGGGCGTAACCAGCTCCTGCAATGTCGAGATCATAAGTTCCGACAACATAAGGAGTGATATACTTATTGTCCAAAGCAAGAGTTAACCTGCCTTCTGTAGAGCTAGCCCCGACAGCAACTTGATGTTGGAATACTTGAGCATCGCCCCTCAAAGAAAAGCCTTCAAAAATATTAAGAGCTTTTCCAATTCCCACATTGCCATGCAATTCACCAAGTCCTTGTCCAGCGTTTAGCGTAACAGCTCCAACGTAAGTATCAATGCCATAATACTGAGTACTAATGTCAACTCCGGCGAAAGTCTGAGAACCAGTCTTTGCCAAACCGTTAACAATGTAGTTGGATGTATATCCAGCATTTACGCTTGCCTTGAGCTTTGATTCACCTTCAGCCATGATATTGGCTGAAACAACAACACTAAGTAATGATAGAATAAACTTATTCATATGTCCTCTATTTTACACTAAATGCTAAAATAGTCAACTTTTTTCTTGAACCACTAGCAAAGCTAATGTAAATTAATAAGGAAATGCATAAAAATGCAGATAAAATAACAACTTTATTATTAGATGCGGCGTTTCTTCCCCACTGCTTTATTACTGGAAAGATAGCATTTTTGCATCTTTTAAAGGATTCTGTGCGCTGCTTTGACGCAAAAGACAATTTAATCGATAATAATTATGAATGGTTTAAGAATGAAGGTGTACATTTCCACAAAGATCAGCCATTTTTAAGATCAAAAGACAGAATTTGGTTCATTCCCACAATAGCAGTATTAAAAAAGAGAACATTCTTCAATCTAAAAATAAATAAACCCAGAACCATCAGTTTAAAAAGGTTATCTATATTATTTAATAACACTTGTCAGATTTGTTTTGAAAAATACGATAGAAATGACTTGACAATTGAGCATATTTACCCAAAATCTAAAGGAGGAATCAGAGAAATAGACAATGTTACATTATCTTGTAAATATTGTAATCAAAAAAAGAAGGATATCTATCCATTCCTAAGTGTAAAAAATACTGAGATTAAGACGGCCCCGCTCCCGTTACCAGTCTTACCCGATAAAACTGTTAAAATTAGAAAAGAATGGAATAAATTTTTTATATATAAGAGATTATGAATATTTCTGAATTCGAAAGAACTAAACCCAAAGAAACTTACAGATCAATCACAAACGCGATTAGTAAATATAAAAAAATAATCGACAATAAATATCCACCGATGGATGACGAAGACGCTGCGTCAATCGATTTATGTGAAGAGATCCTAGCAGATCTAGCCAAAATAAAAAATAATCTCTTAGAAGGTAAATAATGGGTCAGCTAAATGCAAATACACCATACATACAATGTTACATCAGGAATAAATACATTTTCGGCCCAGAAGATGAAGGATTGACTGAAGGATATATATTTGGCTGTAAGTCGATGATCAATCGACCGATGCATTTCCATTTCCAGTGCGAGTTTGGCGCTATCTTTTGGATGATGCCAATTTCTGCTTTTTGCGATGGAGATCATTACGATAAACTTTCAGATGATGAACAGACAAGATTATCCTTACTTCAAACTTGGGATTGTCAATCAAATAATATAGCAGTCACCACGTTTGGTTTTCTTCAGAATAAAAAAGTAGATGTTTTATGCCGGGATCATAAATGGAGGAGCGGTAAATATTTATTCACGATAGACGATTATGAAGGTGATTTAAATGAATTAAATATTGGATACTCCAACGATCAAGACAGTAAATGCTATCATTTTCTTCACATGGATGATGGCAATTTCATGATACCTCCGAATAACCTTTTAAGATGGCATAATCCTGATTTTATTGTTCCTTACCCCAAAGACAATATCCCTAAAATAAAACTCTTGACAGATCAGATGAGTTCGGAGTATATTGACAGAACGTACGGCAATAAGCCTTACTTTTTCTATAACGATGATTCATCTGAAAAATCTTCTTGACAATCAAAACAAGTAGAATTAGGTTGACATTGTATGGAAGCTGTATATCTTATTGCAATTATAACTGCAGCATTAACCCTAGTAATAAAGGATAAATATCATGAGTGATAATCAACAACAATCAGATTGGAAACAGCGTGAAGTCGGCGCTCTTTGGAAAAAAGTCAGCAATGGTAATAAAGCTAATTATTGTACAGGCTATATTGTTTCTGATGAACTAGGAAATAAAGTCAGGCAACGAGTGATTATGTTTGCCAATAAAAATAAGTCAAACGAAAAATCTCCTGATTTTATTATTTATACATCTACAGAAGCTTCTAATGAAGCCTCTCCTGCCCCTCAAGCAAATGTACCTAAGTCTGCAATGACTTCTGAATCGACATCTCGTCAGAGTTTTGAAAAAGATGATGTTCCATCGATGTAATTAATTCATTTAAAAAACTTTTTCAACCCCTACAATATGTAGGGGTTTTTTTATGTTAAAGATCGAAGAATATAAATTGTTTCATAATTCTCAAGATTTCGAAAAGCTTTTCAAAAAATCTGTACCATCTTTAAGAGACTTGCATGTCAATGAAGGGGATTTTTATAAAAACATTGTTAAAAGAGCAATGGATAAAAAAACATTATTCCTTTATTACAAAGATGATATTGCTATAGGATTTGTTGTCTTTTCAACAAAATTCAGAAGTGCTTTCTGGGATTTTGATTTTATTATCAATGATAAAAAATACAGAAAATATATCAGAATATTAAGAACTTCTATACTGAATAAAATAAGAGAAAAAGCTGAAGAACTTGATTTTGTTATTTTAAGAAAAAATATAAAATCTTTAAACTCAATGTTTAAGCTTCCCAAATACACAAAAATAAAAATAGATAAAAAATCATGCAACATTGATGGGGTTCCAGCATTTTATTTCACGATAGACTTAAAACAACTTGACAACATGAAACAATGTGATAGTTTAAGTGGATATGAAGCTAGGTCTTGTTTGCATTTCGGAACTTTTGCGCCAGAAATCGCCGGAACTTAAGTTCCAGACGATGACAAGGGCTCAATTCAATAAAAAAGATAGAGATGAGTCTATTCAGATATTATCTGGAAGAGTCGCTCATAATCTTAGAGTCACAATAGAAACAATCAAACACTGTAAAGAAGTCGGCATTAAGCATTATAGGCTTTCTTGCAAATTGTTTCCATTGATCACCGATCCGACACTCAATCTTCAAGTAGAACACTTTCCTAATTATGATAGCATCTTAAATCTGCTTAGAGAAATAGGAAGAACTGCTCAACAACTTCGAATTAGCTTGTCAATTCATCCTGATCAATTTGTTGTATTAGGATCTAATTCAGATGATGTGTGCGCCAAATCAATCGTTGAGCTTAATTTTCATGCATGGGTTCTAGATATGTGCGGTATGCCCAGAGATTATACTTGCCCAATCAATATTCATCCAAGCCTTTCTAAGTTTGATTCTGTTGAAGGCTTTATGGATAAGCTCATGAAAAACTTTTTTGAATGTGATCCCGGCGTTAAGTCTAGGCTTGTATTTGAAAATGAAGATAAAGGTTTCTGGAATTGCGCTAACCTTTATGAATATTTTCATAATTATACTAAACACGCTTTTAGTTTTTCTTTTCCATTAACTTTCGACAATCTCCATGATGAAGCTAACCCTAGTTTAGATTCAGATGGCAATAAAGTTGATATGAATAACTGGATCATGAAGTTCTATCACACTTGGGGAGTGGAACCTACATTTCACTGGTCCGAAGCAGCAGAAGGAACTGTTCGTAATCATGCTCAAGTTTTAACTACAGCTCCTAAAGACTTTGGATTCGATATTACATGGGAAGTAGAAGTAAAAGGAAAAGATAAAGGTTTTCAACATTTACTTGACAAAAGTTTGAATTATCGTTAGTATTGTTTATAATATTTTTGATGAAGGAAGTTACTATTCAAATTGGAGAAGATGACATTCAAGTATTAGAAGAAATTTTTAAAAATGAATCTAATTTTGAACCTGTTGTAAAACAAGATAGAGTAATTGTTGCTGTCTTGAAAGAAGTTCTTAACAAATCTAAATCCGCAGAAAATTAATGAAAGCTATCCTTTATATCGAAGGAACAAATAATGGCGCTGATTTTTTAAAAGATTACGCTGAGCAAGAAATTAATTTAGAAAGTCTATATAAAGATATAGATGTAAATTCCCCCCCACTAGCAAATCTAACTACATCAGACAACAAAGTTCATACAATTCAAATGATGGATGTAAGATTTATAGATGATTTCGTTTTCATTCATTGCTATATTACAGATAAAGATGGTAATGGAGGAAAAGCCTTAGTTAGATTAAAACCTATTAATTAAAATATATGTCAGAATTACATACGCAGACCATGGTTAGTCCATCTTCGCCCACTGCTTTGCTTTCAGCTATAGGCAGTGCAACGCCTGAACAAATTGACACTTTATGGTCAATTTTAAAATACAAGGAAATTGGAATCTATAGAAAAGTTAAATGCATGGCATCAGTGCTAGGGCTTAACTTTGAAAAGGTTGTTACAGATCTACCTAAAGATGATAGTGGCAGAATTCTTGATTATAAGACGCGCCACATGATTCATGATACTCTTATTGAAAATTCTTAATTATGAACACTAAATATATTGTTAAAGATCGTAAAGGTGAATATCAATCAGCTTACAATCTAAAGCTTGGTAAACAAAAAGCTTATGATTGGGCCGTGCAATGCGCCAAATCAGTAAATGGAGTCGTCTACCTTGTAGATGAAGATAAAAAAACTGAACAAGAAGTTTTTCGAGTAGGATCTTAATTTAATCGCTATAGTAAAGTATAAGTAATATATAATTCAGCAAGTTAATACACTAGATGTATTTCAGTTTCTCATTATAGTTATTTATTTTACTATAGCGATATTTTTTTCATGAAGTTGTTTGTTCCGTTAGTATGTTATAATAGGACATGCCATACAGATTATATGTGGTCTGTATTTCGATTCGTTAATTACTGTGCGCAACAAAAACTAGATGCTACTTTTTATCCTATTTTTTGGGATAGTTTAATAAGTAGAGCAAGAAATGCCGCAGCAGCTGAATTTTTAAGCAGCGATGCCACGCACTTATTATTTATTGACGCAGATATTTCTTTTGAACCAGAAGATGTAGTAAAACTGATTCAAAGTAATAAAGACGTTATATGTTCTCCTTACCCTAAAAAATATATCAAAGATAACCCTAATGATGGGCGACCATTTGAACCTGTTGATTTTGCTGTTTCTGGTTCTCTTACTAGAGTTTCTGAAAAAGAATATGAGATGCAAAGTGTCGCAACAGGATTTCTTTTAATAAAAAGAAAAGTATTTGAAGATCTTATTGACAAGTATCCTGAAATAGAATATGTTAATGATATTGATGGGTATGGTCCGGGTAAAGTAATGCATGACTTTTTTAGAGTGCATATTAATCCTAACACTAAAATTTATGAAAGTGAAGATTGGGGTTTTTGCACTTTATGGAGGAATATGGGCGGTAAAGTTTATGCAAGAAATGATATAAGCTTAGGCCATTGGGGCTGGAAAGAATATAAAGGTAATTTTAACAACTGGATTAAAACATTAGAAAAATAAATTATGCCAAACTGGGTTCACGTTTGTATTACTGCTGATAAAAAAGTTCTCGAAGATATGATCGACGAGAAAGGAGGAATCACTTTTGAAAAAGTTGTTCCTATGCCACCAAAAATGAAGAAGCGAGGTACGCATCTTAAAATTATGACTCAAGCTGAAATTGATCAGCATTGGAAAAAATATGAAGAATATAAAGCTGCCGGTAAGTTAGAGCACGATTTAGGTTATCCTTCTTCAGTCGGTATAACTCAAGAAGAGCAAGATGAGTTAATGACTAAATACGGAGTTGATAACTGGTATGATTGGTCACTTGAATATTGGGGTTGTAAATGGGATGCGTCATCTGATGAAACTTGGGAAGATGTCGAAGATTATGTCGATTTTTCTACGGCTTGGAGTCCACCGGAAGCTTTCATACAAGCTTTAAGTAAAAAGCATCCCGAAGAATTAATCGCCGTTGAATGGGAAGAAGAACAAGGTTTTGGTCAGGTTTATATCATTAAAAACGGCAATATTATTGAAGTTAAAGAAGAGTGGAATCTTCCTGAATGGGGCGAGGAAGAAGATGTAGATGGATATACTATTGCCGAATGTCTTTCTGATGGTGGTCGACTTGATGTCGGCATCCCTCTTTTTCACGAAGGTAAATGGTATATTGATTGGGATGAAAGTCAAGAATATGATTCACTAGAAGAAGCTAAACAATATTTAGAAAGTATAGAAGATAATGGCTAATATATATATAGAAAAATGGGAAGTGTGGTCAACCACAAATTGCAAATTGCTAAAATATGATACTGATAATCTTCGTAAATCGTTTCGAGAAATGGCAGATTGGGATGATGAGAAGATCAAACAGTATTTAGAAGATAACGATGGAAACATTGAATTTAACGATGCTAACGATAAAAGTGGTGAGTGGTGGGATGTAAGCGAAGATGCTTATCTACAGATCGAAGAAAATCAATATCAATTCGATGAAGCAAGCGATGCAGGTTGTCAAGTATTTTCTAATGCTGAAGAATGGGAAAGTCGAGCATGGTGGAGAGGAGATCATGATCTAAGATGCGAAGATCGTAGTAAAGATTATGATGAAATCATGAATCATTTTCTAACTACCATGAAAACATATGAGTTTGAAGAGTGGGTCGATGAAGATGAAGAAGAATAAAACATGTTAAAAAATTTATGGTTAATTTGGTGTAGAACTGTTGATCATAGAATCGGTAAGACGAACGACGACGAACCGAATATTCCAATTTTATCTTTAAAACAAGCGCAGGTCAGTTTGATTCTGCGCAGTTTTATTATTTTAGTTAATTTAATTACGTGTTTTTTTATAATGGCGAACATAATACATAAATGGTGAACATATGACTTATCAGCAAGCATTATATGTAAAAAAATTATTAGAAGAAGGTTTGACCTTAGCTCAAATTGCTGAAAAGTATTTTAAGAAATATGGACTAACAGATGTTTGCCAAGGCCCGGACGTATACACTTACGAGAAAGGAAAAAAGAAATACACTTTTTCCAATCTGCAAGGCAATGATATTAAGTCTACTGCATCATTAATATTAAGAGAAAAGCTGTGATGAATATTAAAAACTTCGATGATAAAGAAGTAGAGATTATCTATGCAAAAGTCCCACCTCAATATAATGCCGAAGGTCTTTGCGATGATCCTGATAAATATAAAAGACCATTAATTATTGTAGACCCTGCATTAAAACCTCGCCGTCAATTAAATGTTCTTATAGAAGAAGTTTTTCATGCTTACTTCTTTGATTTACCAGAATGGAAAGCCCGGAAGTTTGCGGCGAACCTCGGCAAAGTAATATATAATAGGTTTTTAAAAAATAAATAATTTCCCATTTATTATTTAATAATGTACTTCATAGTATGAAAAAATGTTTATATTGTGGAGACGACATACAAGATAATGATGATTACGAAAAGCTTGGAAGAAAGTATATCTGTGTTTTTTGTTACGAAGATGAATATTTAATAGATTCTTACGATAGAAGTGATTATTATATTGAAGAAGACGATTCTGAGTGTAATATATATTAGCGCACAAACACTGAATCGACTCTTCCGCTAAGAGACATTCAGTAAGGCCCCAAGCGCATCAAAAAAATCCAAGTGTTTTTGAATGGGGCCTTTTGTCACTCCTAATAAAAAACATTTGACATCTCCCTAAACCTGTATTAGAGTGTACCTGTATGGATAACATGCCTAAAAGAGGTCGTGGTCGCCCAAAAGGAGCAACCAGTACTGTTGAAATGACGCTTGGAGATCTTATCAACGAGCTAGACGGTGATTTAAAAGCCGTTGTAGCCGTAGGAAGGGTCTGGCTAGCTAAACGAACCCCAGCTAGCTCCAGCTCAGAACCAGAGCAACAAGAGTCATCAAAAGCTGAAGCTGAACCAAAGATTGAGTTCACTATTAGCTGATTCAATGGGGGAGAGAAATCTCCCCCACTTTCTTCTTGACTTTACCTGAATAAATATTAAATTGATTGCTGAAAGGAATAAATATTATGCCATTTGAAAAATTAGTTGGACAGAATCAGATTAAAAGTAAGCTTAATTTTTATATTGATGTTTACAAGAAAACAAGAGTCGTGCCGTTCTTGAATTTTATCGGCGCTAGAGGTCTAGGTAAAACTGCTTACGCTAGAGAATTCGCTAAGAATCTGACCACAATATCAGGCACCCAGAAGCCATTCATTGAAATTAATAGTTCAACTATTAAGTCAGTGAATCAATTTCTTGAGCAAGTTTTCGTGCCTCACATTCAAGGCAAAGAAGTTACTGTTTTATTTGATGAGTGTCATGCACTTCCAGATAGCTTGATATATACTCTGCTTACTATTTTAAATACAGAAAAAAACCCTAAGAGAGAGTATCGCGCTGGAGATGAAGTCTATGATTTTGATTTCACTAAGCATCATTTTCTGTTCGCTACAACAGAAAGCCATCAACTATTTGAGCCTCTCAAAGATCGATTGACCGTTGTTGAATTTGCTGATTATAGCATTGATGACCTCAAAGATATATTCAAGATGTATCTTTCTGATTACACCTTCGACGAAGAGTCTATTCAGACCATAGCGGAAACTTCTAGGGGTAATGCTAGATCCTGCATCTTGAGAGCTAAAGAGATAGAGGATTATTGTAAAGCTTACAATGTTCGCCACGTTAGCAAAGAAGACGCTCACAAGTTATTTAATATTCTTGGGGTTCTCCCTCAAGGATTAAATAGAATTGAATGGCAGATATTAAATATTCTTAAGAAAAGTGGCTCCTGCTCTCTAGCCACTCTTGCAGCTAAAACAGGATTGTCACGAAGCAGCATCCAGAGAGATCATGAAATGTTTCTTCTCCGTAAAGGTTTTATCACAATTGAAGGGCTCAGAAAAATCACCTATGATGGAGCTAAAATTATTGAGAAAAAGTTCACTTGATTTATAATATTTAATGATTGCTCCCGTAGCTCAGATGGACAGAGCAACTGCCTTCTAAGCAGTGGGTCGCACGTTCGAGTCGTGCCGGGAGTGCCATCATTAAGTGTAATCAAGTTTATGGCAGATCCAACAGATACTCAAATTCAAAACGCTACAAACAACCTAAAGAATATGATTCAGTTTAATACTGATTTTTATTCTTATGGTAACGGTAAAATAATTAATGCTTATGCTTTGTTGTCACAAACAGATGATAAAGATTTGGGCCTACAAATAGGTTTAAATCTATTAACAAGTGCCATGGAGGCTATAGGGTGTGAAGGAGGATTAGCTGGCGCTATAGCTGGTAATTTTGTCTCATCTATGGTTGCTAATTATGCAGACAAAACTCCTCTGTCTCTCGCAGGATCTATCGCTAACATAGAGCAAAGATTTGAACAAACTTCATTACAAGCTGGCAGAGATTTAGCAGAAATATGTGACAATCCTGCAGCATACTGGGATCAGACATATTCTGGAACTTTAATTACTCCATTTGTTACTAAAGTTATATCAGGAAATGTTTCAGATCTTGGGCAACCAGATTTATTCCCTTCTCAAGATCAGTCAACTTATCAAGATTATTTAGCTCAAGCTACTTATGCTTTGGATCAATCTATCTGGTCTGTTCTTTTAAAGAATTTTATTATTACAGCTTATCTACCCGCTACAGAATATAAAACAAAATATTATTCTGAACAAGATATGGAGAATAATGCGGCTGGATTTTATGGTGCTCATCCTGCTTATTACAACACTTGGGTTTATGAAGCTGCTAAAAAAGATAAGAACGATGCTTATTGGCAAACTCAACATAATATAGGATCAGGCGCAAGCACATTCAACGACGGCAGCTTAAACAATAATGCTTGCCAATATTTATTTATTGATTCTTACGATAATGTTATTATTAATTCAGAGGGATTATTTAATAGATCATTTGTATTTAACAGTTTAAATATTCCAACGACAACAAAAACTTTAAATCATTAAACAGTGTAACATTTATATATGGGCAATATAGCTGATAATTTTAAGGGCCTACCAATAGAAGACTTGATTGTTTCCCCCCTTGTTGGTATGGCGAAAGGACAAGCAAAACTTAATGATATCACTTGGAAGTATATCAAAGAAGTAGCATTCGACGAAAAAGGAAACACGAATGCAATCGACGTTAACATTCTTCGCTACGTCAAACCATCAGACGGCGGAACTCCTGAAGCTCAAACTTTAAAAGCCAAAGTTCCTATGCTTCCATTAGTGCCTCTTCCAGCTTTAGCTATTAAAAGTGCTGACATTGAATTTACAATGGAAGTACAGCAATCAGATAAAACTGAAGATGAAAGTTCTTCAGAAGGATCAATGAGCGCAAATGTTAGCTACAAATCTTTCTGGGGATTAAAAGTCAGTGCAAGTGTTAGCGGTAAGGTCGCTTCTAAGTCCACAAACACACGCAGCACAGACAATAGCGCTAAGTATGATGTAAAAGTTCATGCTGAACAATTACCTCCAACAGAAGGCATGTTAAAACTTTCTGACGCATTAAATATGATGTTAGATCCTGTTGTTTTAAATGATAGCAGCGGCAGCGATAAAGAATAAATAATATATGGCGAGTAGATTAAAATTACAAAAATTAATAGCTTCATTAAATAATGCTGTATCTAGCTCAGTAGATTTTCTGGAGAAACAACATGTAAATAATTTACTCAAATATTTCGACAAAGAAGGGAACCCCGTTACTTCTGATTTCCAAGTTGGAGATGAGGTAATGAGGGTTCCTTTATTTTGTCTAGCTAACCATCAATCTTTATCTTTAAAAGAAATAGAATTGGAATTTTCTGTTTCACTTGCTGATACTGAAGATTCAGGAGCAGATCAAGACCACATTCATATAGATTTACATCATGTGGAAAAAAAACGCAAGATGCATGTTAAAATAAAAATGGAAAACAACGGAACTCCTGAAGCAGTTAATCGCTTAAACGACGAGCTGATACAAAAAATACAACAGGTTAAAAAATGATTGGCGGCGGTTTCGTTTGTCCTTCTTGTAGAACTCCTTTAGGCATTGATCTTGGGTTTATCATTGAAAATCCAGTTTGTCAATGCCCTTCTTGCGAAGCTATCATGAGTTTCAATTATAATGAAGAAATCGCAGCTGAATATAAAAAAGCTTTAAAGGAAATAGAAAATATAAAAAATAGCATTAAGTTATAATAGTATTTAGTACTACAAAATAAAAGTAACCATTTAATTAATTAAAATACTTCAAGAGCCCCGAAAGGGGCTCTTTTATTTTACTAAGAAGTTAATTGTTCAATTTTTTCCGTCAAACCATCTTTATCAAAAGGTTTTAAAATATACCTTGATTTACCTGAACACTGCCTCCTAGAGTCAAAAAATGCAACCAGCATTTCTTGATTAGTGCTGGCAGCGATAAATAAAACATTTTCTCCATCTAAATTTTGTTTAAAAAATTCTACGACAGAAAATCCTTTAGTTTTTAAATAAGAATCTTCCACGACAAAAAAATCTGGGTTATCATCATTTACTCTTTTGTAATCGGACAGAAAAGAAGTTATTATTTTTTCTATCACTTTGCTGCCGCACAGTAAGGTATAAGTCATATAAAATATCTTACACTATAGAAAAACCTAAAAAGAAATTTAAAATATAAAAACATTTATGAAAATAGCGATAGTTAGCGGAGGGTTTGATCCTATTCATGTCGGGCATATTGAATTAATGCAAAAAGCTAGATGCCTAGCCGATGCATTAGTTGTTATTGTAAATGATGATGATTTCTTGACAAGAAAAAAAGGTAAACCATTTATGCCTTTTGAAGAAAGAAAAAAAATTGTAGAAAATATTCGTTATGTTGACATGGCTGTAAAATGCATAGATAAAGATCAAACCGTGTGCGAAACCTTAAGAGGATTAGCTTCATGCCGGACGCTAATAAATAATCAATCATATGAAAAACTTTTATTTTGTAACGGAGGAGATAGAACGTCCGGCGAAAATACACCGGAACACGCTTTATGCCTTGAATTAGGCATAGAATCAGTTTACGGACTTGGAGATAAAATTCAAAGCAGTAGCTGGCTCACTAATAAATAATAATTGTAATTCACGATATCAATATTCTAGAAATATTTCACCATATCATTACAATATTATAAATAAACTAAAATTCACATTGTCAATATACTAGATATATTTCACTCCATTATTTTAGTTTGAAATCATCACTGAAACCCGGTGGTGATTTTTTTTTGAAAAAAGTTTAGAAAAACCAGTTGACGAATTTTATAATATAGCAGTGACAAAGATTTTGTTTAGAACCTCAACATTGTTCGGACAGAGTTATAAACTGGGAAAGAATAATGTTTCACTCGCTCACAAAAATTTGTCACAAAAATTGTATTATGAGAGACACGACAATCAATCCAAGGTCGGACTTTAGAGTCCGAGTGAATAACTACAAATTTATCACATTAGATTGTGGTAAAAACTCAGCAACTTATTTTGATGGTGAAAAAGTTTTCATTATCAGTCATCAAGAGTTGTTAGAGCTTCCCATCAAGTATCCGGGTTACGCTTTTGTAGGCGAGGATGCTCATTTCGGAGTCCCAAGGACAAATAAATCCCTAGCTCAGCCATTTACAGCGCCACAGCTTCAAAGTTTCTATGAACTTTGCAGGGAAAATGATGTTATCTTGAGACTATTTCCACAAAAGTCAACCCCAAGAGCTAAATTGTATTCTAAATTAGAAAAATCTGATTTAGATGATCCTAAGTCTATATACAAATTAGTATTAGACTTTCAAGAAATCAAGCTTAAAATTCCTAAGATGTTTTTTGAATCAACTGCAGTTCAGAGAGAGGGTTACCGCATGAAGAGTAAATTAAATAAAGTTTTAAATTATGCTCGATACGGTGATTATAGCGATCAAAATGCAGCTTGGCTTGAAGACAATATGGAAGAATTAATCTCTAGACTTTCTGAAGATGCTAAAAAGTGCTTTAATTTAGATGAATCAACTTGTCGATATAAAGTCAGCAGCGAGAAAAAAGGCTTTAAAGCTGGAGATTTAAATCTTAAGAAAATTAGTAAGCCTCAATTATACTCTATCTTAGCTTCTATTCAAGGTTCTATCGACGAAGAAAGTCTTGATATTTTACCTACTAAAATTATTAGAAATTCTACAGGTGATTTGCCAAGCTGGACTTTCGCTAAGAAACATTTATTTTGTTTCAGTCCTTTTCACCAAAAAGGAGGAGTAGCTAGAAGTAATCTTTATTACCATGGCAAAAGAAACTGGATTATAAAACAAGTGAAAGAAAAATACGATGAGAATCTCAAAAGTAAAAATAGAGGTCAATTTTCATCAGAACAAGATATAGTTTTTCGCCATTATAGAAAAATTTATACTCGCTCCATCAAAGAAGTATTCAATGTGTTGAGAGATATGGTTTCTAAAAGGTAATCAATTATGCGTCGTTGTAGTTCAGTTTTTCAGTATTAAATAAATATTTCAAACAAGCACTACAGCGGCGCATCTCTTAAATTTTTAAATACTATAGTTCACACTATCAATATTTTTGAAATATTTCAGAATATTACTATAGATTTACAATTTCAAGCAGATTTATATTTCAAAGGTTCAATACACAAGATGTATTTCACTTACTCAATATAGATTTACAATTTTTACAAGAAACTAGATATATAATTCAGTTCATTAATATACAAGATATATTTCACATTGTCATTATAATTTAGTTTCTTATTTTTAATTTTACAATACACTGATATAATTCATACAGTTATTATGTTTGACATAATTCAGCCCTTCATTATACAGTTTATTAAATAATTTATAGATTGGATGTGTAATTCACATGCTCAATACGCTCGACGTATTTCAGCACCTCATTGCAATTCAATCTAAACCTTTAACTTGGCTAATGTGATTCAAATCGTCAACATACTAGATATATTTCAGAACGTTATCACATTAGTCATTTTATTTTTTAATATAGATAAAAACGTAGAAATAGTGTAATATAGAATATATATGAGCAAGTTTGATGATGTGAGAATTCCTTTATCTAATTTTAAAGATATTGTGAGTAATGAACAATTCAGTATTTTAAAGTATGCTGAAAGAACAGATTCATTTTTTCAGACCAGATGCTTTGACTGTAAAGGGGAAACTTACAAGATCAATAGAAAGAAGCTTTACAAGCAGCAAAAAGATGGTACGTTAGACAGAGTGTTCCTCACAGACACTATTGTTGTTTACAATAGCATCAAACATTCTAATGGCAATAGATATTCATTTGAATTCAATGTCAGAATTGAAGAAGGATTGATTGAAGATATCAGGCTTCACAATTTTGGTCAAGGATCAAAAGAAGATTCTGAAGAGAATGAAGCTAAACCTAAAAAAAGCTTACTACAAAAATTCTTAGATTTTTTCGACAAAACATTTAATTAAAATTAACATGGAAAAAGATATACTTGCTAGAAAAGAAAGAAAAAAAGAACGCCGCAAAAAAACAGATGCCATTAACAGGATAATCTTAAAAGCTGAAAAAGAACTTTTACTAATTAAATCGTCTAACAGACCCAAGCAAAATGCAAAACTATCTCTTAAATATGAAGCCGACGAGAGAAAAGAAAAAAGTTTCGGAGTCTACGGTGAAGATTTAGTGTTGACAAACAGAGATGAATGGCACCAAGGCTTTTTACATTTTTGCAACAGGACTCACAATATTTACGGATCAAGGGTTGACAGAAAACATCTTCTAGAGTACGCTAATGATTACCGTCAACGCGGATCATCGAGTGATGAATCTGTGGAGACGGCCCCTGATAATAAATAATATATAATATAAAATAGAAATAAGCGTTACCCAATAAAATTGTGTGTAAGAGGGACATGTGCGTGTCCCTCTTTTTTATTTTCGTAATTTTTATTCAGATGTGTAATAATGATTATGAAAACTGGTGTAAATCCTGAAAAGGCATTTGTTGTGTCTATTTTAGCTTTAGGCATGGGAGTTATACTAGAATTAGGAGTTTTACCCGTATTTGGGATAATGGCAATATGGATATGGATTTTAGCTCTAGGACTAAAAAAGATTGACTAAATTATTATTTTTTGATATGAATTAGTTGATGACGAGCAAGCAATATCAAGACTGCGCCAAAAAGTTAAATTTTATAATAGATTCATTAGATTCAATAAAAGACGATATAGAAAAGTTTGGAGGGTTCCAAACAGAAGAAATGGAAGAAGAGTTCTGGGATAATATTGAAGCTGCAGTTATTAGCATACAAGAATGCGCCGAAAATCTTGAAGCTGATGAAGCTGTTTCTATTTTAAAGAAATCATAATGAATGTCTTTAAATTTATATTAGATTTTATTATGAAACTTTTCGGAACCTCAAACCAAGAGATATCAGTAGACGCCTCAGAGCTCCAAAAACAAATCACTGACTTATCTAAAAAAGTAGATACTTTAAGTCAGGTCCAACCAACAAATCAAACTTCATCATCAGATTTATCAGCTTTCGGAGACATGCTTGATACTCTCCATGATAAAATAAAAGAAGTAGAAAATTATTGCGCTAATTCATCTTCTGTAAAAGAATTGCAAAAAGATGTTAATGAATTAAGTATAAAAATTTCTCAAGTTACGTCCAGCAATAATATAGCTGCCCCAATTGTTTCTGCAACTCCTAAATTTGAATTTATATTAGGCAAAGACGATAAAGGTTTTTCAGATAGTTCTTGGGACGAAATTGTAAAGAAAGGGCAAGAAATTCAATATGAATACTGGAAGAAAGCTGAAGAAAATTGGGGCAAGCTTCACAGAATGTCGGAAGGCTGGCATGGCTCAGCAATGTCTCCAGTTATAAAAATTATTTGTGAAGAGCCAGAATATTTATTTAAAAATACAGTTAGGCTTCCCGGCAGATTTTGCTTATCATCTAACAGCAGATGGTCTTCTGTTTTAAGATTTTATACATTTGGAGACAAAGTTCTTAAAGATGATACTGGTTACGGCTATAAATGGAATTCTCCGGTTTGTATTTATGTCGAAGGTAAAACTTATGTAAAGATGCCCGATGGCGGCACAATGATAATGAAGCCTTTTGAGCAAACCATTGAAGAGGTTATTATTTGTCCGATGACTAAGGGTATACCTGTTTATCTTTGCGAAAATCAAGATAGATTATCTATTCGTGATTGTAAAATCCTTTCTCACGGTGGAGCTCAAGTTGGCATTAGGCACGGACCTAAGTTAGCTGAAGGTAAATACCCTTGGGAAGGTGTCACTCAAAGCAAGAAAAATGATTATAATGTTTGGCTAACTGATCCAAGATTTGTTGATTTACAGATGGAAGGTCCACATAATAATAAACGACCCCAAGCAGCTATGTGTATGTCTGGCGCTAATATTATAATTCAGAATTTAAATATTTATGGATGGATGCAAGGCCCTTACTTATACGGTGGTATCAATAGAGTTATAAATGGTCTAACACAGCATTGGGGTAATACGTCTGATGGTAGGATGTTTTGCGCTAGAGATGAAGTTGTTTCTTATACTGTTAGTTATACAGACGAAACTAAAGGAAAAGATGCGTTTAGTTGTATAGCTGGAGATTTCAAGCAATGGTATTTAAGAAAAGGTAGTAGAGCCCCAGAAAAAGGGGGCTGGCATAATTTTAATGAGACTATATTATAAAATAGATGTATGTTAGATATAAAGAGAATAAAATTCGACATATGGAATAAGATGATTATTAACAAGACACCTTATCCGGTTAATGTTATCTGTTCGACCAGAACCATTACATTCCCGAAAGACGAAGATCCTATCAGTCTTTCATCAGAAATCGAACAAATAGCAAGTATTGACGGAATCCCGGTCTATAAGGAGATCTACAGATCAAGCAACATGCCTGAATATGTCGAAGGCGTTGTTTATATTGTTAGCGCAATGGTCGTTAACGCATATCCGCACAGGTATGATCTAGTCTATCCGTATGATGTGGTCCGTGATGACGATGGATACATCATCGGATGCCGTGGATTTGCTCAATAACCAATACTCAAAATGAAAAGTAGAGCGCCAGAAAAAGGTGGATGGCATAATTATAACGAAACAATTTTATGATAGAAGTTAAATCTCAAAAAGAATTCGATCAAATATTAAAAAATAATGAAAATGTACTTGTAGACTTTTGGGCTCCATGGTGTGGACCTTGTAAGATGCTTACACCAGCTCTTGACATATTGCAAGAACAGGTGCATGATATATCAATAGTTAAAGTAAATATTGATGAAGTGCAGGATATTCCAGCTAAATATGACATCAGGAGTGTCCCTACGTTGTTAAAATTCAAAAACGGCTTACTTGACAGTAAAAAAATAGGAAATCGCCCTATTAAAGAATTAAAAGGTTGGATTGAATAAGTTATGGAAGGAACATTAGGAGAAATAGTCTTATTTGCAGGTAATTATGCGCCAAAAAATTGGCATTTTTGTGATGGACAATTAATGAGGGTTCCTAAGAATCCAGCATTGTTTTCGATTTTAGGATGCCAATATGGAGGAAACGGTGAATCTAGTTTTGCTTTACCTAAAATAGATCCCCCTGCTGCGAATTTACATTATATTATTTGCGTAGATGGCAATTATCCACCAAGAAATTAAAAGTCACTGAATCGTAACGTGAAAATACCCACAATCGCTGTAAGATTACAGTGTGAATTATTTACAATTCTGTTTGGATTGGTGGGCCAAAGGAGGCCTAGTTAACTTCGTTATACTAGCTAGTTCCTTTTTTGTTGGATTTTTTTATCTCAGTAATAAATTTACTAAAGGTTTCGTCAATATTATGATTGGCGTTGTACCTCTTCTTGGTCTTCTTGGTACTGTTGTAGGCATGATTCAGACATTTAATGCGCTACAAAATACAGGAACAGATGTGCAATCTTTAGCTGGAGGTATATCTAAAGCGATGATCACAACCTCATCAGGTTTATGTGTAGCTATTTTTGGCACAATATTTCTCCCTCTTAAAAAACCTGAAAAATTAGATGACTATGAATCTCTTGATGATTTAACGGTCGAACAATTAGAAGAAATAGTTTCTCAACAAACAATTCTTCAAAAAATAGTTAGCAATATACCACAAATAACTATTAAATCAAAATGGATTAAAAAATACTTGAGACTTAAAAAGTCTTTCAATAAAGCTTATAAAAATGTTTGGACTAAAGTTCAACCTGAATGCAAGCAAGAGCGCCCTTCTTTTATTTCTTATTTTTAATTTTTTATTATGTTAAAGCATATTATATTAACACTACTAACTGGAATAGCATTAAATGCTCAAATTATTGTAACTGATAATGATATCACCACAAATACTACGTGGACATCAAATAATGAATACATTCTTGATGGATTGGTATTCGTTGAATCTGGAGAAACATTAACAATTGAACCGGGAACCGTAATCAAAGGTAAACCGGGACAAGGAGCTCAAGCATCAGCTTTGGTTGTTGCAAGAGGCGCAAAAATATATGCAGAAGGAACAAAAGAAGCTCCCATTATTTTTACTGCTGAAATAGATGATGTGTATAACACAGAGGACTTGGGTTCTAACGATAGAGGTTTGTGGGGTGGTCTTATTGTATTAGGCAATGCAGTCCTTAATAGCCCTGCTGATAGCGGGACACCTATTACAGATAATATCGAAGGTATTGATATTAATGAGACTAGAGGTCGCTTTGGAGGTGATGACGATAATGATAATAGCGGAGTTCTCAAATACATTTCTATTCGACACGGTGGTACATTGATTGGAGCAGATAATGAGATTAACGGGTTAACTCTTGGAGCTGTTGGTCGTGGCACCACTATTGAGTTTATTGATATCTTTGCCAATCTTGATGACGGTATTGAATTTTTTGGTGGTACAGCTGAAGTAAAATATTTATCAGTAGCTTATTGTGGCGATGATAGTTTTGATTACGATCAAGGATGGCGTGGTAAAGGTCAATACTGGTTTACTATTCAAGATGGTGACTCTGGGGATGGTGGTGAACATGATGGAGATATTGATGATAATACTAGACTTCCCATCGCTAAACCAATTATTTCTAATGCTACATTTATTGGTGGCGGCATTGATACTGGTAATGGTAAAAGAGCGTTTAATATTAGAGATAATGCTGGAGCAGTGTACTACAATAGTGTCTTTACTGACTTCAATGGAAGAGCTATTGACATACAGGATGATAGTTTAGAACGAATGATTGTTGGCGACATTGATTTTCAAAATAATATTTGGTGGAATTTTGGAGCTGGTAATACTCCAGATACAATTGCGAATATTAATGCTAGTTTATTATTTGTTGATTTATCTTTCAATAATCGCATTATTGACCCGAAGTTAGGTCCAATCAGTAGAGATTATGATGCGGTATTAGATCCAAGACCTCAAGCTAATAGTCCTTTATATGATGGCGCTATCTCCATGGGAGATTCTTTTTTTGAAGATAATAAATATATTGGTGCATTTGATAAATGGAATTGGATGCATGGATGGACTGGTATTTCTGTTAGTGGATATTTAGTATTAGATGAAGGTCAACAAACAATTATAATTCCAAATCCTATTCCTACAATTAAAATCCATTCAATTAATTTTGAAATTGAATTTGATGCAATCGAAGGAGTCGCTTATCAGCTTCAAACCTCAAGTGATTTTGTTAATTGGATCGACGTTGAGGACCCAGTTGGAGGTATTTTTGTTAATGGCAAGATAAAACTAATCACAGAGTCATCTAATTCTAAAAAATATTATCGCGTCATAGTAAAATAATTAGATTTTTACTTAAAAAGTAACATAATAATTGATGTTACTTAATAACGCTTATATATTTGATATAGACGGAACTTTGACAGCTCCTCGTCTCCCGATGGACGAGGAGTTTTCTATTTTTTTTACAAAGTTTTGTGAAAATCACGTTGTTTATTTAGCCACGGGAAGCGATAAAGCTAAAGTTGATGAACAGGTGCCGAAAAAAGTTTTAAATGCTTGCATGGGAATATTTACATGCATGGGCAATGAATTATGGATGGATGATCATATAATTTATTCTAGAAAATTCATTCTTCCATCTGATGCCGCTGTTTATTTAAAAAATGTTTTAAATTCTACTAAATACCCTAAAAATAAATCTGGTTCTAAAAATTTTGAATATCGAGCTGGCATGTTGAATTTTAGCACGGTTGGTAGAGATATAACCCAAGAGCAAAGAGAAGAATATTATCAGTGGGATAAAACTCACAACGAAAGAAAAAATATTTGCGATAAATTCAATAGATTATTTAATAGATGTGATTTATATGCATGTGTTGGCGGTAAAATATCTATTGATATACAAAAGCTTGGGCAAGATAAAAGCCAAATCTATCATTATTTAAGTGACCACGACAAAAAAATCTTTTTCGGTGATAGATGTGAACCCGGAGGCAATGATTTTACTTTGGCTAATTTATGCGAAGTCAAATTTAATGTTGACAACTGGCGGCAAACATGGGATATTTTATCAAATCTAATCATATCAACTCACAATGAAAAAAGCTAGAGTATTTACTGTCGTTAAAGGACAGACTTATGATCCACAAGGGACAGTTATTAATTCAGCAGCTAAACAATTAGGCATTAAACATATAAAAGATGTCAAAGCAGGTAGGCATTTTTTATTACTGTTTGAAGATAGCATATCTGACGAAGATGTCAAAGCTAATGCTGAAGAAGCAGCCGTTAAACTACTTCATAATGATATCATTGAAGATTATGATATAAGCTACGAACTATAATAATGAAAGAAGATATACTAAAAGCATTAGAAGCTCACTTTGAGTCTCAAGTTTTAAAGAATAAAGTTTTGCTTAAAAACTATCTTAATAATTCTGCCGGTATCGGAGAACATCCCGATATCATTGAAGAATGCATCAAGATAACAGATGAACTAGCTTCTGCACAAGATGGATTAAAAATTATTAAAGGTTATGCCGAATCAGAATAAATTAGATAAAACATATCTCAAAATGGCCGAAGCATGGGCTGAAATGTCCCATGCTATTCGCAAGAAAGTTGGATGCTTAATTGTGAAAGATGGAGCTATTATATCAGATGGTTACAACGGTACTCCTTCTGGGTTTGAAAACGATTGTGAGTATGGATTTACTCAACAAGGGTTAACCACTAAACCTGAAGTTCTTCACGCTGAAAGCAATGCTATCACTAAATTAGCTAGATCTACGAATAGCAGTGATGGAGCGACAGTGTATTTAACTTGTTCTCCATGTTTTGAGTGTGCTAAATTAATTATTCAAGCAGGAATTAAGAGAGTCGTTTACGGCGATAATTACAGGGATGGTCGAGGACTAGAACTTTTAGAAAGAGCTAACATACAAGTAGATCATATATATGACAAGTGAAAAGATTTTAAATATTCTAAATGATGCGCTAGAAAAAGATCCTGTTGCGATGATGGCGCTCATTTCAACAACAGTACCAACTAACACAAAAGTTGCTGCATCTTACGACATCAAAATCCATAAAGGATATATGGAATTTGGTCTACTCAGCATTATAAACAAAATAACAGAAGAAGAAAATAAAAAAATAACTTTTGATTATGATGTTAATGTAGAAGGAGAAATGCGTCCCAAAAAGTTTATTATTAAATAATGGACGAAGAAAGGTTTGGTTTCTGGAGATGGATTGGAGAAATAATTTTAACTTGGGAAATTATAATTCTAGTGTATTATTTAATTGAATGTTTCTTGTGATGGATACGTTAGATTATCTTACCCTACTAAAATATCTTATACCTTTTTCAGCGCTTCTATTATTATTGTGCGCAACAAAATTTAAATGAAAGCAGATTTATTATTCGTTATTGGTGGAATTATCGGTGTGATTTTAATATTATTTAAGGCAATAAATGAGCGATGAAGGTTATTTAATAGGTTTTATCTTAGCTGTACTTATACCATTAGCTATAGAATTTATCTTTAAAAAGAAATGAGAAAGGCAATTCTATATCTAAAAGATAAAAAATGGGTATTAGAAACTGATCTAGGACAAAACACTTTTACCACTAAAAAATCTGCACTCACCTTCGCAGGAGTTTACAAAATAAAAATAAATGAAAAAAGCTAAAGTAAGTTTTTCAACAGAAATGTCAGTTAATGTAGCTCATTTACAATTTGAACTTAAACGCCCAGATCTAGATTACCCAGATCATATTGACGGCAAATATTATTTTATATTGTCAGATAAAGAAAAAAGAAAATATAGATTAACCAATCCAGCGTACGCTTTAAAACACTCTGATTACAATAGAATCTTTAATCTATCAATTAATGAATAAATATATGAGAGAAATAAAATTTAGAGTGTGGGATAAAATTAATAAAGAATTTAGCAACCATACAAATCGAGATCCATTTATGGACCTTTCTATGGGGGATATTTTTTATTGGGAACGACGGCAGAATGAAGATGGGGTATACGAGGGTGATATAATTCTGAAGGACGAAAATAAAAACAGGTTCGTTTTACAACAATATACCGGATTAAAAGATTCTTCTGGAAAAGAAATTTATGAGGGAGACATTCTTAAATGGGAATACCCTGAAGAATTTTTAAATTTAGTAATTGTTCGATGGACAAATGAAGAAGAGGATTATGATGGGTGGGTAACTACTAATTTGATCGGTCAAGGTGGAGAGTGTAAAATTATCGGGAATATATTTGAAAAACCATGTAAAGTTGATCATAACGGAGAATAGTTTAGTATGTGATAATTATTAAAGGGACTGCGCAATAATATCATGAAATTAACTAAAGAATATGAATTATAAAGAATCAGGAGTAGATATAAAAAAAACAGATAATCTTGTAAAACAAATTTCTGGGTTGGTAGATAATATCGGTGGATTTGGAGGTCTTTTTGATTTAGGGGATAGTTATCTTGTTGGTGCTACAGATGGCGTTGGCACAAAAATTCTTCTTGCTCAAGAATATGATATGCTTGATGGTATTGGGATTGATTGCGTGGCTATGTGCGTTAATGATATTATCTGTACTGGTGCTAGACCATTATTCTTTTTAGATTATTTTGCCTCGTCTAATGTAGATGAAAAACAATATCTCACAATTATTAACTCAATTAAAAAAGGCTGCGATGCTTCTGGTATACCTCTTATCGGGGGTGAAACAGCAGAGTTACCTTCTCTTCTTCCTGATAAACACTTTGATATTGCAGGGTTTTGTGTCGGTATAGTTAAGAAAAAAGATCTTATTGATGGCAGTAAAATAAAATCGGGTGATGTAGTTATAGCTTTTCCAAGTAATGGTTTTCATAGTAATGGTTATTCTTTAGTCAGGAAAATATTTGATAAGACTAAACATGAAAAATATATAGATGCCATTTTAAAACCTACTGAAATATATGTAAAAGAAATTTTAAATTTAATTGATTCGGATGTGCAGATTAAAGGTATTGCTCATATCACTGGAGGAGGATTCAGCAATATAAATAGAATTTTACCCGAAGGTTTATCTGTTGAATGGAAAGATAATA
>Ga0208645_1000242_pt1 | contig 68658 bp, 65 predicted proteins | sample VirMetDEL_Sep_01_FD_184519 | JGI IMG/M metagenome (GOLD analysis project Ga0208645, IMG submission 184519) | Aqueous microbial communities from the Delaware River and Bay under freshwater to marine salinity gradient to study organic matter... | ecosystem: Environmental > Aquatic > Marine >... | reverse complement strand
AGCCTTCGGCCTGGCCCTGACCGCCCTGGGTCTGGTTGAGGAAGTTGCGGTTGAAGTAGTAGTTGCGCAGGCCGAGGGTGACCTTGGCGTCGTCGACGAAACCAGCGGCGTGGACGTTGCCAACGGACAGAGCGGCGATGGCACTGGCCAGGCTACAGGCGGCAAACAGTGAGGTACGGCAGAAAGTACTTGTCATATCTTGTTGTTGTCTTCGACAGGTTAAAAAAAGCGGTGCCAAAGCACCGCGAGGGATAACGCTGCGCCGCGATGGCGCAACATCATGGGGTCGAGCTGAGAGACTCAGTTCAGGGCATCACGGCTATGCACGCCGTCGACCAAACGCTGAATACCCAGCGGGTTGGCGTTCTGCAGCGCTTCCGGCAGGACTTCGTCCGGGTAGTTCTGGTAGCACACCGGACGCAGGAAACGATTGATCGCCAGGGTGCCGACCGATGTGCCACGGGCGTCGGAGGTCGCCGGGTAGGGACCGCCGTGAACCATGGTGTCGGACACCTCGACGCCGGTCGGGTAGCCATTGAGCAACACGCGGCCAGCCTTCACTTCCAGCAACGGCAGCAGGTCGCGGAAGGCCAGCAGGTCGTCACGCTCGGCAATCAAGGTCGCGGTCAGTTGGCCATGCATGCTTTGCAGCGCGCGGGTCAGTTCGTCACGATCCGCTACTTCGACGACGATGGAGGTCGGGCCGAAGACTTCTTCCTGCAGCAGGTGGTCACCGTCGAGCAGCATGCTCACGTCAGCCTTGAACAGCTGCGGCTGAGCCTGGTTGCCGGACTGCTCGTTACCAGCCAGGTGAGTGACCTTGGGGTGGGCGTTGAGCTGAGCCAGGCCACCGGTGTAGCTACGCAGGGTGCCGGCGTTGAGCATGGTCTGCGCCGGTTGAGCGCCGATGGCATCAGACAGGGCAGCGACGAAATCACTGAACTCGGCGCCACGGATACCGATGACCAGGCCCGGGTTGGTGCAGAACTGACCGCAACCCAGCACCACGGAACCAGCCAGCTCCTTGGCCACGGTCGCGCCACGCGCCTTCAGGGCGCCCGGCAGGACGATCAACGGGTTGACGCTGGACATCTCGGCGAACACCGGGATCGGCTGCGGACGAGCAGCGGCCATGTCGCACAGGGCGCGACCGCCTTTCAGCGAGCCAGTGAAACCAACGGCCTGGATGGCCGGGTGCTTGACCAGAATCTCGCCGACGCCGCCGCCGAAGATCATGTTGAACACGCCCTTGGGCATGCCGGTTTTCTCAGCGGCGCGGATGATCGCGTCAGCGACGCACTCGGCGGTGGCCATGTGGCCGCTGTGCGCCTTGAACACTACCGGGCAACCGGCAGCCAGAGCAGAGGCGGTATCGCCACCCGCTGTGGAGAAGGCCAGCGGGAAGTTGCTGGCGCCGAACACGGCAACCGGGCCAACACCGATCTGGTACTGACGCAGGTCCGGGCGCGGCAGCGGCTGGCGATCCGGCAGGGCGCGGTCGATGCGCGCACCGTAGAAGTCACCGCGGCGCAGCACCTTGGCGAACAGGCGCATCTGGCCACTTGTACGACCACGTTCGCCCTGGATACGGGCAGCCGGCAGTGCGGTTTCGCGGGTGACCAGAGCAACGAAGTCATCGCCGAGGGCATCGAGTTCGTCGGCAATCGCCTCGAGAAACTCGGCACGGCGCACGGCCGACAGGTTGCGGTAGGTCGGATAAGCGGCAGCGGCAGCCTGGGCGGCAGCGTCGACTTCTTCCGGCGTGGCCTGGATGAAGGTGTACGGCAGCGCTTCACCGCTGCTGGCGTCGAGGCTCTTGTGCTCTACGGTGCCCGCAGCGCGGCGCTCACCGCCGATGTAATTGTGGCCAGTCAGACTCAGCATGGTGTTCTCCTGTCAGGAGGGACGGCGACGCCGCCCCGGACAATGAATGAGGCCTCGACCTTTTGGGTCGAGGGGTGACAACTCTACTGCAGTTGTCAGACATATGATAAGTGATAACTTCGGCATTCGTCCCCTTGTGAGGGCGCAATCCGTCAATCCGCCGAACGGAATTTCGGCCCGACAGCCTGCTGCCGGGCCGCCAAAGCCTTATAACTGACGCACCCCACCGACCTTCACGCCGGGATGATGCACGCTGATGCCATTGCGCAATGGCTCACCCAACGCATCGAGGCTGACCTCGAAGGTGTCACCCGGCTGCGCCTTGACGCCATCGGCGAACGACAGCGTCGCGGTACCGAAGAAGTGCACATGCACATCACCCGGACGCAGGAACTGGCGGTACTTGAAGTGGTGGTACTCGAGGTTCTCCAGGCTGTGGCACATGTTGTCCTCGCCGGAGAGGAACTCCTTCTCCCACAGCACCTGGTCGCCACGGCGGATACGGCTGATGCCGGACAGGTGACGCGGCAGCTCGCCGATCAGCATTTCCGGGCCGAAGGAGCAGAAGCGCAGCTTCGAGTGGGCCAGGTACAGGTAGTTCTTGCGCTCGACCACATGGTCGGAGAACTCGTTGCCAAGGGCGAAGCCGATGCGATACGGCTGGCCATCGTCACCGACCACGTACAGGCCGGTCAGCTCGGGCTCCTCACCGAAGTCCTCGGCGAAGTCCGGCACTGGGAAGTCCTCACCGGGGCGAACCACGATGCTGCCGTCACCTTTGTAGAACCACTCCGGCTGTGCACCTTCGCTGCCTGCAGGCGGGCGACCGCCGGCCATGCCCCATTGGAACATCTGCATGGTGTCGGTGAGCTTGCCTTCGGCCTGCTGCGCCTCGACCTGTTGGTGCATCTTGTCGCGGGTGGAGGCGCTGCCCAGGTGGGTCAGGCCGGTGCCGGACACCAGGCAGTGGGCAGGATCGCTGTGATCCAGCGGAGCCAGCACACGGCGTTGCTCGATCAGTTCGGCATAGACCGGGCCGGGCTCGACGCCCAGGCGCTCGATTTCGGCGATCAGACCGTGGCCGTTGCGGATCGCCTGCAGCGCCAACTCACGGGTCGTGGCCACGCCCTTGATCACGCTGATGCGCTCTTCACCGACGACGCCGACCTGACGCTGGCCCTGCTCGTTCTCAAACTGAATCAGCCGCATTGCACAACTCCTGCCGTTCTTTTCTGTTGTTCTTGTGCGTCGCGATTGCGACGTTGTTGGGCAGGCACTTTAAAAACTGCCCGCGGTGCTGCCTAATGAAAGCTTCTGATTAGGTGATAACTTTTCGTCATCCCCATGCTGCCACCGCTGACCTACATCGTTTCCCGCCTGCGTATTCGCCAGCTGCGATTGCTGATCGCCCTCGACGAACTGGGCACGCTGCATCGCGCGGCCGAGCGCATCGCCATCAGCCAGCCGGGCGCGACCAAGGCGTTGCACGAAATCGAGACGACCTTCGGTACGCCGCTGTTCACGCGCTCGGCTCAGGGACTGCAATCCAATGACCTGGGGCGCTGCGTGATCCGCTATGCGCGGCTTATCCACTCGGACCTGGCCCACCTGCATGAGGAAATGCAGAGCATCCTGCAGGGCCATGGCGGCCACCTGTCGATCGGCACCGTCGCCGGCTCGGTGCCGCTGGTACTGCGCGCTCTCACCAGCCTGCGGCAGATGCAACCGGACATTTCCGTGCAGATCGTCGAAGACATCAGCCCGCGCCTGCTCAAGCTGCTCGACGAAGGCCGCCTGGATCTGGCCATCGCCCGTACCAGCGGCAGCCAGCACCCGGACGACTACGAATGCCTGAGCCTGCATGCCGAACGCCTGGTGCTGGTGGCCGCGCCGCAGCACCCGCAACAGGACAACCCGGCACTGAGCCTGGCCGACCTGAGCGGTTACAGCTGGGTGGTCTATCCCACGGGCACACCAATGCGCACGGTGCTGGAGCGCGAGTTCGGCGAGGCGGGCCTGGAGTTCCCGCGTTATCCACTGGAAACATCCTCGACCTTCACCATGCTCAGCCTGCTGCAGGAAGACCCACAACTGGTGGCGGTGATGCCCTACTCCATCGCCTGTTCCAGCGAGGGTTTCGGTCTGCTGCAGCGCCTGCCATTGGAACTGCAGGCACGCAACGAACCCTGTGCCATCGTCCATCGCCGCGGCAGCAGCCTGTCGCCGCTGGCGAGCCTGTTGCTGGAACATCTGCGCAACGAGCAACAGGCGCTGGCGGAGGACTAGGACGCGCGCAGCCCGGAGCAAATCCGGGCTACCAGAGCGCCTTCGGCAGTCGCTGCAAGTAGCCGATCAGGCGCGCTGACGGCGAGTCAGGTTGTCGATGAAGGCCAGCAGGCCGAAGGTCCAGGGCGCCAGCGCACTGCTGTGCTGCACGCGATTATGCAGCGCGCCGAGCTGGCGACTGCTGATGCTGACCAAGTCACCCAGTTTGTGAGTGAAGCCGTTGCCGGGTTGATCGCGATCTTCGGTCGGGGCGAACAGCGTACCCAGATACAGCAGGAAGCCATCCGGGTACTGGTGGTTGGCATTGAGCGTCTGGCCAACGATATCCAGCGGGTCGCGACTGATCTGGTTCATGCTGCTGCGGCCCTTGAGCACGAAACCATCGTCGCCTTCGACGCGCAGATCGACTTCGGCGTTGCGCACGTCGTCGATGCTGAAGCTCTGGTCGAACAGACGGATGAACGGGCCGATGGCGCACGAACCATTGTTGTCCTTGGCCTTGCTCAGCAGCAGCGCACTGCGCCCCTCGAAGTCGCGCAGGTTGACGTCGTTGCCGAGGGTCGCGCCGAGCACCTGCCCGCGGCTGTTGACCACCAGTACCACCTCGGGCTCCGGGTTGTTCCAGGCCGAGCCAGGATGAATGCCGATGTCCATGCCGCTACCGACGGCCGCCAGCACTGGCGCCTTGGTGAAAACCTCGGCGTCCGGGCCGATGCCCACCTCCAGGTACTGCGACCAAAGGCCCTGTTCCTGTAGCAGTTGCTTGAGACGCTGGGCATTTTCCGAGCCCGGCACGATGCTGCGCAGGTTGTCGCCAATCAACTCACGCACCTGAACACGGATTTCCTCGGCGCGCTGCGGATCACCGCCGGCACGCTCCTCGATCACCCGCTCGACCATACTGGCGGCGAAGGTCACGCCAGCAGCCTTGATCACCTGCAGATCGGCCGGTGCCAGCAGGCTGGGGCGCGTGGCGCTACGCTCGCTGCCACTGTTGGCCAGCAGCTCGGCGACACTGCACAGGCGCTGGGCGCGGCTGTCATGCACGCGTACGGCCAGGTCTTCCAGCTCGCACAGGCCGGCCAGGGTGGGCGACAACGGGCTGAGGTCGAACACGCCATCTTCATGCAACAGCACGGGGACTGGCCCGGCCAGCTCGCCTGGCAGCCAGACACGAGCGATCAGGGTACCGGCGAGGCCGTCTTCGGGAAGCGTGTTTTCGGGGGTGAGGATCAGGGGGCGGGCCATGGGCGGACTCTTGAATTGTTGTTGGGAGGCGACCGCATGGCACCCCAAATGGATGCCCGGCCGCTGCTGTGCGACCATAGCCAAGCGTTTGTGCACTCGACCAATGACGAATCGTCAACGCCCGATACACACTGGTTATCGCACTGCCTCACAGGGAACCCCGCAATCGTGAGCCTGAACAAGCTGCCCACCCTGCATAACTGGCTGCGTCTGCGCCATCTGCAGTTGATAGAAACCCTCGCCGACACTGGCAACATGCACGCCACGGCGCAGCAGATGGGGTTGAGTCAACCCGCAGTGAGCAAGATGCTGCGCGAGATCGAGCAGATGTTCGACTTCGCCCTGTTCGACCGCCAGCCACGCGAGCTGGTCGCCACCGAACTCGGCCTGACGGTGATCGCCTATGCCCGGCGCACGCTCAACGACTGCCAGCACTTCGCTCAGGAGCTCGATACCCTGCGCCAAGGCGGCTATGGCCATCTGCGCGTCGGCGCGATCTTCGCCGCCACTGCCCAGGTCGTGCCGAAAACCCTGCTGCAGCTCAAACGCCAACGCCCGCTGCTGACCATCGAGTTGGTCGAGCACACCAGCGACTACCTATTGCAGATGCTCCTGCACAAGCAGCTGGACCTGGCCATCGGGCGCTTCACCGAGCCGCGCCAGCAGGAGCATTTCAGCTATCAGGAAGTGGCCAGCGAGCCCTTCCTGCTCTGCGCCGACCCGGCTCACCCGTTGGCCCGCGAGGCGACGCCGAGTGCCCGTGATCTGGAGCAGTGGCCCTGGGTGGTGTACCCGTCCAACACGCCACTGCGGCGCATGATCGAACAGGCCTTCAACGACGCCGGCATCCGCTTCCCGCTCAACCGGGTGGAGACCGCCTCGGTGCAATCGACCCTGCACCTGCTGCACCACAGCCAGGCGCTGGCGCTTCTGCCGGAGGCCATCGTCCTGCAGCAGGTGGCACTGGGGCAGTTGGTCCTGCTGCAACCACCACTGCAGACGCCATCGCTCGGCTATGGCCTGCTGCGACGCAAGGACGAACCGCTGTCCCCCAACGCTATGCAGTTCTACGAGGCGCTGCAAAGCGTGCTCGACAGCCCCAGATAACCCCTCGTTATGGGCTGATTACTAAGCCTCATTAGACAGCCCGGTTTGTCAGACAATAGTGTGAAGGCCATGCCCAACCCTCTGACACGGGCTATCGCGACCGAACTGCTGCAGTGACGGCGCGATCACTGACAATAATTTCAATAGGTGACATCCATGCTTTCCACCCAGGCTGGCGCTGCGCGCCGCACCCTCAAATCCCTCCTGCTGTCCGCCCTGCTGGTCTCGCCCATGGCCATGGCGGCTTACCCGGACAAGCCCATCCAGCTGATCGTGCCCTGGGCGGCCGGCGGTGGCAGCGATGCGGCGGCACGCGGTATCGCCGCGGCCCTGGAGAAAGAACTGGGCGTCACCATCAACGTGGTCAACCGTGCGGGCGGCAACGGTGTCGTCGGTCACAGCGTGATGGCCACCGCCAAGCCGGACGGCTACACGCTGGGTTTCATCACCGGCGAGCTGAACATGATGCACTGGCAGGGTCTGACCAAGCTGACCTACAAGGACTACACCCCGATAGCCATGACCAACTATGACTATCCGGGCGTGCAGGTCGCGGCAGATGCGCCGTACAACAGTGTCGGCGAGCTGCTGGAAACCATTCGCAACGAACCCAAGGGCACCATCAAGGCCTCGGGCACCGGCCTGGGCGGCATCTGGCACGTGGCCTTCGCCGGCCTGCTTCTGGAGCAGGGTATCGACCCGCAGAAGATCACCTTCGTGCCGAGCCAGGGCGCAGCGCCGGCCATGGTCGAACTGGCGGCCGGCAGCATCCAGCTGGTACCGACCTCGGTACCGGAAGCCCGCTCGATGATCGATGCCGGCAAGGCCAAGGGCCTGGCCATTCTCTCGCCCGAGCGCAACCCGGCCTTCCCGGATATCCCGACGCTCAAGGAGAGCCTCGGCAGTGACTACTCGCTGGGTGAATGGCGTGGTATCGCAGGGCCCAAGAACCTGTCGCCGGAAATCGCCGCCACCCTCGAAGCGGCGCTGGAGAAAGCCTACAAGTCCGACATGTATCAGGATTACATGCATAAGCTGGGCTTCGGTGCGGAGTGGCGCAACACCGCCGACTTCAACGTCTTCCTTGAGGAAAACAACACCTACATGGGCGGCATCATCGAAAAGATCGGCATGAAGAAGTAAGCCCGACCTTCGATACGGCGCCCCTTCGGGGTGCCGTTTGCCTTTACTCGGTTGTATGAGAGTTCATCCATGAAAGACCTTCTGTTCGGTCTGATCTTCATCGCCCTGGGTCTGGGTGTATGGCTGATGGCCCGCGAGTTTCCGGTAGTGCCCGGCATGCAGTACGGCGCCGACTTTTTCCCCACGCTGATCGCCATAGGCATGGCTGCTGGTGGGGTATTGCTCAGCTTCAACGCATTGCGCCAGCTGCGCACGGAGGGGGTCGGCGACAACTCCGGCTTTGGCCTGCCGTCACTGGCTGTGCTACTGCCTTGCGCACTGGTCGTAGCCTACATCTACCTCAGCGAAATCATCGGCGCCGCCCCGATGATGCTGTTGATCATGCTGATTCTGCTGATCCAGCGTGGCGTACGCCTGATGCCATCTCTGGTCATCAGCCTCGTGGCCACCGCGGTCATCAGTCTCTCCTTCGGTCACCTGCTCAAAGTTCCCTTGCCCGTCGGGCCCCTAGGTTTCTGAGGAGCCACCCATGAACGAGTTACTCGACGGCATTCTGCTCGTCTTCAATTTCCAGACGCTGCTGGTGATCCTGCTGGCCGCGCTGTTCGGCGTTTTCGTCGGAGCCATTCCGGGCCTGTCGGCCACCATGGCCGTTGCGCTGCTGGTCCCGATCACCTTCGCCATGGAGCCGACCGCGGCCATCGCCGCCATTATCACCACCGCGGCCATGGCCATCTTTGCCGGCGATATTCCCGGCACCTACCTGAACATTCCGGGTACCCCCGCCTCCGCCGCCTACGTGGCCGACTCAGCAGCGCTGGGCCGAGCAGGGCGTGCGCGTGAGGCGCTGGGCCTGAACGTCACCTGCTCGGTGATCGGCGGCCTGACCGGCACGCTGGTACTGGTGATGATCGCCCCGTCGCTGGCCGAGTTCGCGCTGAATTTCAGCTCCTTCGAATACTTCTGGCTGGCCGTGCTCGGCCTGGGCAGCGCGGTGTTCATCTCCACCGGCTCGGCGGTAAAGGGTTTCCTGTCGTTGATGGTCGGCCTGCTGCTGGCCACGGTCGGCCTGGATATGGTCACCGGCGCGCCGCGCTTCACCTTCGATGTGCCCGATTTGATGGGGGGCATCAACTTCATCCCGGTGATGATTGGTTTCTTCGCCATGTACGAGGTGATGAAGCTGTATTCCATCCCCCGCGACAAGGCCAACGCGCAGGACGCGACGCAAACCATCGCCCCCCAGCATGGCAGCGTCTTCGGCTTGGTGCCGACGCACCTCAAGCGTTACTGGAAGAACGTGATCCGCGGTAGCAGCCTGGGGGCCTTCATCGGCGCCTTGCCTGGTGCCGGCGCCGATATCGCTGCATGGATCTGCTATGCCGTCAGCAAGAAGCGCTCGAAAACGCCTGAAGCCTACGGCAAGGGCCATGTCGAAGGCCTGGTTGACGCGGGTTCGGCGAACAACGCTGCGGTAGCCGGTGCGTGGGTGCCGGCGCTGGTGTTCGGCATCCCGGGTGACTCGATCACCGCCATCGTCATTGGTGTGCTGTACATGAAAGGCATGAACCCAGGGCCGACCATCTTCATGGACAACAGCGCCATGGCTTACGGCCTGTTCACCGCGTTCTTCGTCGCCAACCTGATCCTGTTGCCGATCGGTTACCTGGCGATCCGCAGTGCCCATATCTTCGCGGTGACGCCGACACGCGTGCTGATGCCGATCATCCTGTGCTTCTGCATCGTCGGCGCCTTCGCCATCAACAACAGCCTGACCGATGTGTGGATCATGCTGGTCTGCGGTGTCGTCGCCTACCTGATCGCCACTGCCGACTTCCCCATCGCCCCTGCAATTCTCGGCCTGGTACTGGGCAACATTCTCGAAACCAACTTCATGACCTCGATGATCAAGGCCGACGGCAATCTGTTGGCCTTCGTCGAGCGTCCGATCAGTATCGGCCTGGCCCTGCTGGTCCTGCTGGTGGCCCTGTTCCCGGTACTCGCCAAGTACTGGCGCATGCGCTACCCACGCGCCCTGCCCTCGCCCAAGGAAGCCATCGAATGAGCCGTATCGCCCCCGAACAACTTGAACACTTCATCAGGCAACTCTTTCTCGGGGCAGACGTCAGCCCCGAGGTCGCCAGCGTAGTCAGTCGCGTGCTGGTCGAAGGTGACCTGCTCGGTCATCACACCCACGGTGTGAAACTGGCCCAGGGCTACCTCAAGGATTTGCGCAACGGTCAGGCCAAAGGCAACGCCGATAGCCTGCAGATCATCCGCCAGACACCGGCGGCACGCCTCTATGACGCCGATTACCTGCTCGGCCCGTACTGCGTCGAGCAGGCCCTGGACTTCACCGCCGAGGCCGCGCGCACTTTCGGCATCGGCGTGGCGAGCATTCGTCGCTCGCACCATATCGCCTGCCTCGCCGCCTACCTGCAACGCTACACCGAGCAAGACCTGATCCCGCTGGTGCTGACCTCCGATCCGGCCGTGGCCTCGGTGGCGCCGCACGGCGGTCTCGATCCGGTGTACACGCCCAACCCGCTGGGCATCGGCATTCCCACCGGCGAGAAGCCGATCCTTATCGACGTCAGCATGTCGACCATCACCAATGGCCTGGTGAACAAGACCCACCAGGCCGGCGGCCAGCTGGAATACGCCGCGCTGATCGGTCCGGACGGCCAGCCGACCCGTGATACTGCAGCCTATTTCGGCACGCCACAGGGCGCGATCCTGCCGCTGGGCAGCCTGGAGTTCGGCCACAAGGGCTTCGCCCTCGGCACCATGGTCGAGGCGCTGACCGCTGGCCTGGGTGGTTTCGGGCGCAAGGACGGGGTCAAGCAATGGGGCGCTGCGGTGACCGTACTGACCTTCGACCCGGCGTTCTTCGGCGGCGTCGATGAGCTGAAAGCCGAGATGGATCACTTCGTTGGTGCGTGCCTGGAGAGCCGCCCGCGGGTGGCGCAAAACCCGGTGCGCATGCCGGGTCATGCTGGCATCGCGCGTCGGGCCAAAGCCTTCGAACAGGGTCTGGAGTTGCCGGACGATGTGCTGGCGGCGCTGCGCGGGGCAGCGAGCGAAGCCGGTTACGAATACCCCTTCTGATCGCGCAAAGAGCGCTCGGATAGGCTCACCGAAACGTAGCAACAACCGGGACGTAGATGGCTCAGCTCTCGTCCCGGAAATTCCCCGGCACGCCCACCGTGATCAGTGGACGAGCAATTCAGACTGCCGATCGCTCCACCGGCGGCAACAGCTGCGCACTCTCGCGCAACAGAGCCAACACGCTCCTGGCGGCAGGAGACAGCAGCTCCTCGTTCTTGGTGATGATGCCGTAGGCCATCAGGTTGCGATTGAGGTCTTCCTCTATTCCGGCATCCAGTTCGGCGATCGCCAGCATGCCGTAGCGAGCATAGTGCGCCACCACTTCGCGCGGCAGCACAGTGAGCATGTCGTTCTGCTCCAGTAGCGTGGTCACCATCAACAGGTTTTCAGCATTCACTACCTTGCTCGGCGGGTACATGCCGACGTGCTGGAAAAGAGCATCGAACTCATGCCGCAGTACACTACCGGAAGGCGGCAGCACCCAATCGGCAGCGTGCAGGTCCTCGCGCGACAGCACGTGGTTGATCAGTCCTGCCCGCGCACAGACGCACAGCGGCTCCTTGTACAGAGGCTCGAAACACATGCCGGTCTGAGCGCTGTCGGCAAAGAAACGCGCGACCAGAAAATCCAGCTCGCCATCGTTGAGGATCGCCATCAGGTCAAGGCTCGACCCGGTCCGAATACTCAACTCCAAGTTCGGATGGCTCTGCTTGACTCGTCGCGTCAGCTCCGGAAGCAGCTCGGCACAGGGGGTGAGAATGGTACCGATGCGTACATGCCCGCGTTGCCCGCCGCGCATCGCACAGACCTCATCGAAGGCATCCTCTAGGCTGGTCTGGATTCTCCGTGCATGACGAATCATCGCCTCGCCATAAAGCGTCGGTACCACGCCACGGGCATGCCGCTCGAACAGCGCCACTTCCAAGCCATCCTCAAGCTCCTTGAGCAGCTTGGAGATGGCCGGCTGGGAAATCCCCAGACCTTCGGCGGCACGGTTGAGGTTGCCGGTATCACCCAGCGCCACCAACAGGGGAATGTGCCGACTCTTCAGCCGGGCCCGGACAAACCAACTGCTATTGAGAGGCTTCATAAAGAATCAGGTATATCCATTTGGATATGGAGAAGGCGCAATTACATATTTGTTGATGATCCCTCGTCTGTCTACTCTCTACCCTCAGAATTACAGATGTCGCACTGCCCGTCTGTTTTCTGCCGAGGCTCTATCGCGGGCCTATGCGCTAGAAAATGCCCTATAAAAATAACCGGAGAGGCACCATGAAACTCACTGCACCCCCTTACCGCCTAGGCAAGGGCCTCGCAGCCCTGGCTTTGATACTGAGTTCGACCAGCGTACTGGCGAAAGAGGAATGGAAGTTCCAGATCAACGTCAATGCCGGCGATGACGAATTCCGCATCGCCCAGGAATGGGCCAAGAGCGTCGGCGAAAAGACCAACGGCGAAATCCTCATCGAGGTGATGCCAACCGGCACCATCGTCGGCAACAACGAGACCCTGGACGCCGTTGGCGCCGGCATCATCCAGGGCCACATCACCGACCCTGGCTACTTCTCCGGCAAGAATCCGGCCTTCGCCGTCTACGGCAACATGGTCGGCGCCTGGAGCGATACTTCGACCTTCCTCGATTACATGCGCAACGGCGGTGAGGACGGTTACAACCGCCTGGTCGAACCCTACAACGTACACCTGATCCGCGCCGGTGCCGTCGGCGTCGAGTCGCTGATCACCAAGCGACGCATCGAAAAACTCGACGACTTCAAGGGCCTCAAGGTCCGGGCCCCGGAAGGCATGGTCTCGAACGCCTTCAAGCTGATCGGCGCAGCACCGGTGAACCTGCCGACCTCCGAGGTCTACACGGCACTGGAAAAGGGCGTGATCGATGCCGCCGACTACACCGTGTTCGCCACCAACTATCAGCAGGGCTACCACAAGTACGCTCCTTTCGCGATTTACCCCGGCTTCCATTCGATGCCGATGAAGGACATCTCCATCAACAAGGCCACCTGGGATGGGCTCAGCGACGAGCAGAAGCGCATTCTCGAAGAGTCGGTGGACGCCTTCACCGCCCAGTTGATCGGCGACCTGCAGACCAAGGACGAAGAGCAGGTGGCAATCGCCAAGCAGAAAGGCGACGTGACCCTGACCACGCTCCCCGCCGAAGAGCTGAAGAAATTCCGCCAGATTGCCCGCGCCGAGTGGAGCGCCTGGCGTGATCGCAGCCCTGAAGCCAAGGAAGCCGTCGACTCGATCCAGGCCTACTTGCAGAGCAAAGGCCTGCTCTGACCTCCTTCCCATAACACACTCAGAGCACACAGCCCCGACCTCGGTCGGGGCTGACGAGGAGCTTTACAGTGAAATTGCCGCAATCTCCGAGCGACGGTCCTCTTCCCGTCACAGCCGCCACACCAGGTCAGAACCGCTTCGATCAATTGATCCAGCGTGTCGGTCAGGCTGTAGCGTGGCTGGTATTTGTCGCCATGCTGGTCAGCGTCTACGAAGTGATCATGCGCTACGGATTCAATGCCCCCACGGACTGGGCCCACGAGACCACCACCTTCCTGGTCGCGACCATCTTCGCCCTGGGCGGACCTTACGCGCTGGCGACCAACAGGCACATCCAGATTCGCATCCTGCTCGATCGTCTTTCGCCGCAAAAACGCTCCTGGCTGGATCTGCTGAACCTGGTCCTGGGCATCCTCTTCTGCCTGGCCATTGGCTACGCCGCCTGGGTTTTGGCTTTCAACGCCACTCATGCACCCGACGGCAGCTGGCGCCTGGAAACCTCAGGCTCCTCCTGGAACCCGCCGCTACCCGCCTTCATCAAGATCATCATCCTGATCTCGATTGCCCTCATGGCGCTGCAGCAGGTCGTGCGTATCAGCCAGCACTGGCGCAAGAACCAATGACCCCGGAATCGCGCCATGAGCATTGAAATCGCAACTTATCTGATCATTTTTGCCATCTTCGGCCTGCTGATACTGGGCCTGCCCCTGGCCTATGTCACCGGCCTGGTAGCGGCGATCTTTACCCTGGGCTGGTTCGGCCCGATGGCCGTTCCCCTGGTCGCCAGTCGCATGTTCGGCTTCATCACCGAATACTCCCTGGTCGCCGTTCCCATGTTCGTCTTCATGGCCGGGCTGCTCGACCGCTCCGGCCTGGCCCGGGATCTGTTCAACTCGATGCGTTTCTTCGCGGGCCGTCTGCCCGGCGGGGTCGCGGTACAGACGCTGGTCGTGGCGTTCTTCCTGGCCGCCATCTCCGGAATCATCGGCGGTGAGATCGTCCTGCTTGGCCTGCTCGCACTGCCGCAGATGCTGCGCCTGGGTTACGACAAACGTATCGCCATCGGTGTGGTGTGCGCAGGCGGCTCGCTCGGCACCATGGTGCCGCCATCGATCGTGCTGATCATCTACGGTCTGATCGCCAGCGTCTCGATCGCCGACCTGTTCAAGGCTGCGGTAGTGCCGGCGTTCCTGCTGATGGGTTGCTACATGATCTACGTGGTGGTGATGTGTACGCGCTATCCGCAGATGGGCGGCGCCAATCTCGAACAGGATAGCCATACCCCGCGCCTAACGGTCGCCGAGGCCTGCAGCGGCATGTTCTACCCGGTGGCCATTGCCGGCCTGGTACTTGGCAGCATCTACGGCGGTATCGCCTCGGTCACCGAGGCCGCAGCCATGGGTGCGCTGGGCGTACTGCTTGCGGTGATCGTGCGCGGTGAGTTCAGCGTCAAATTGCTTCAGGGCAGCCTGACCCAAACGCTGGAAACCTGCGGGATGATCGTCTGGATCGGCATCGGCGCAGCCTGCCTGGTCGGGGTCTACAACCTGATGGGTGGCAACCGCTTTGTCTCCTCCGCGATCACCGGCCTGGATGTAGCGCCCTTCGTCATCATCCTGGTGATGATGCTGATTTTCCTGGTGCTGGGCATGATTCTCGACTGGATCGGCATCGCCATGCTTTGCCTGCCGATCTTCGTGCCGATTGTCGTGCAACTCGGCTACGACCCGGTGTGGTTCGGCATCCTCTTCGCCGTGAGCATGCAGGTGTCGTACATCTCGCCCCCCTTCGGCCCGGCAGCCTTCTACCTGAAAAGCGTGGCCCCACCGGACATCAGCCTCACCGACATCTTCAGGTCGATGGTGCCGTTCATCTTCATCCAGCTGTTCGTCCTCGGCCTGTTGCTTTACATGCCGGCGCTCTCAACCTGGCTGCTGTAACCCTCTCCCTTTTCGATCAACCCGAAAGGCCCTGAGCGGCCTTTCGCACCCTGGCAGGTTTTTCTCATGACAGACAAACGCCCCCTCCGCTCCGCCCAGTGGTTCGGCAGCGCCGACAAGAATGGCTTCATGTACCGCAGCTGGATGAAGAACCAGGGCATTCCGGACCATGAGTTTCAGGGCAAGCCGATCATCGGCATCTGCAACACCTGGTCCGAACTGACCCCCTGCAATGCACACTTTCGCAAGATCGCCGAGCACGTCAAACAGGGCGTCCTCGAAGCCGGTGGCTACCCTCTGGAGTTCCCGGTGTTCTCCAACGGGGAGTCGAACCTGCGCCCGACCGCCATGCTGACCCGCAACCTGGCGAGCATGGATGTCGAGGAGGCGATCCGGGGCAACCCGATAGACGCCGTGGTCCTGCTGACCGGCTGCGACAAGACCACGCCGGCCCTGTTGATGGGCGCCGCAAGCTGCGACGTCCCGGCCATCGTCGTAACCGGCGGCCCCATGCTCAATGGCAAGCATCAAGGCAAGGACATCGGCTCCGGCACGGTGGTCTGGCAGCTCAGCGAAGAGGTCAAGGCCGGCAAGATCTCGATCCATGATTTCATGGCCGCCGAGGCGGGCATGTCGCGCTCGGCGGGCACCTGCAACACCATGGGCACGGCCTCGACCATGGCCTGCATGGCTGAAGCCCTGGGCACCTCGCTGCCACACAACGCGGCCATTCCCGCAGTCGACTCGCGACGCTATGTGCTGGCTCACCTGTCGGGTATGCGCATCGTCGAAATGGTCCATGAAGACCTGCGCCTGTCGAAAATTCTGACTCGCGAAGCATTCGAGAACGCGATCCGGCTCAATGCTGCAATCGGTGGCTCGACCAACGCGGTGATCCACCTCAAGGCCATCGCCGGGCGCATGGGCGTCGAGCTGGAGCTGGACGACTGGACCCGTGTGGGGCGTGGCACACCGACCATCGTCGACCTGCAGCCCTCCGGCCGCTTCCTGATGGAAGAGTTCTACTACGCCGGCGGCCTGCCTGCCGTCATTCGCCGACTCGGCGAGAACGGCCTGCTGCCCAACCCACAGGCGCTAACAGCCAACGGCAAGAATCTCTGGGAGAACTGCAAGGATGCACCGATCTATGGTGACGATGAGGTGATCCGTCAGCTCGACAATCCATTGCGCGCCGATGGCGGTATCTGTGTGCTGCGCGGCAACCTCGCTCCCAAGGGGGCGGTGCTTAAACCCTCGGCAGCGAGCCCGGCACTGATGCAACACCGTGGCCGTGCGGTAGTCTTCGAGGACTTCGACGACTACAAGGCGCGGATCAATGACCCGCAACTGGACGTCGATGAAACCTGTGTTCTGGTCATGAAGAACTGCGGCCCCAAGGGTTATCCGGGCATGGCGGAAGTCGGCAACATGGGGCTGCCACCCAAGGTTCTGGCTAAGGGCATCACCGACATGGTGCGCATCTCCGACGCCCGCATGAGCGGAACCGCCTACGGCACCGTGGTGCTGCACGTAGCCCCGGAGGCTGCGGCTGGAGGTCCATTGGCGGTGGTACGCAACGGTGACTTCATCGAGCTCGATTGCGCCAATGGGCGTCTGCATCTGGACATCCCCGAAGCGGAATTGCAGGCGCGCCTGGCGGCCTGGCAGCAACCACAGGGCCTGCTCTGGGACGGTGGCTACCGCCGCCTCTATGTCGATCACGTGCTGCAGGCCGACGAAGGCTGCGATTTCGACTTTCTGGTTGGCTGCCGCGGCTCCGCCGTGCCGCGACATTCGCACTGAGTCGATCCGGCCCTGAGGCAAGCGGGGCTCGTTCAAACCCGGCCCCGCGCAAGTGAGGTCGGGAAACACTCCGGTGTATGCAGACATGAAGAAGGGCGCCTCGGCGCCCTTCTTCATGTTGCTAATAAAAAACCGCCTCGTACCGCAATTGTGGGAAGGTACGAGACGGTGGGAAAGCTATGCGCGGATGCGCTCGGCCAGCGCACGCCAATGCGCCGAGTGGATCAGGTCAGAGGTCAGTTCTTCCAGGCTGCTGCAACCCAGCAGGCCTAGGGTGCGGTCCAGCTCCGTGCGCAGGATGCCGATGGCATGCGCCGCACCTGGCCCCTTGCCGGCGGCCAGGCCGTACAAGCCGGCGCGGCCGATCAACACGCCGCTGGCGCCCAAGAGCAGCGCCTTGGCGATGTCGCTGCCGCGACGGAAGCCGCCATCGACGAAGATTTCCATCCGCCCTTGGTTGATGCGTGCCACCTCAGGCAGGGTTTCCAGCGCCGAGACCGCGCCGTCGAGCTGACGGCCGCCGTGATTGGACAACACCACGCCGTCGACGCCGTACTGCAGTGCTAGGCGCGCGTCATCCGGGTGGATCATGCCCTTGACGATCAGCTTGCCGGGCCAGAGGTCGCGCAACCAGGCGATGTCATCCCAGCTCAGGGTCGGGTCGAGCTCGGCCGCCAGCGCGCTGGCGGCGCCCTTCACCGAGTCCTTGCCGGGCGGCAGCAGGTCGCCGAGGTTGCGAAAGCGCGGCACACCATCGGGCACCAGCACGTCCCAGATCCACTCGGGGTGACAGAGCACGTCGAAGCGGTTGCGCAAATCCAGCTGCAGCGGCCTGACGTAGTTACGCTTGTCCCACTCGCGGTTGCCGAAGATGGCGCTGTCGGTGGTCACCACGATGGCTTCCAGGTTCAGGCGCTTCACCCGCTCGACCAGCTTGGCCACATGGTCACGGGTGCGGTACAGGTAGATCTGCATCCAGGCGCGGATGCCGTCGACAGCGGCGATGTCCTCGATGGACGTGGTCGAGGCATTGCTCAGCACGAAGGGAATGCCGGCGTCTGCTGCAGCGCGCGCCAGGTGCAGGTCGCCGTCACGGGTCAGCAGTCCGTTGAAGCCGGTCGGGCCGATCATGAACGGCAGTTGCGAGGTGCGTCCGAAGAAGCTGCGTTCCAGGCTGCGCTGGCCGACGTCGCGCAGGGTACGCGGCTGCAGGGTCACGCTCTCGAAGATCGAACGGTTGCGCTTGAGGGTGAACTCGTCGTCCGCCCCGCCTTCGACGTATTCGAAGGAAAAATTCGGCAACCGGCGGCGAGCCATCTCACGCAGCTCTTCGATGTTCTGCGCACGACGAAAGTCGCGCCCCGGATACAGGCGTCGTTGCATGATTGGTTCTCTACAGGTTGCGAACAAGAGTTAGCGAGGGAATCCCTCTGCTCTCGGGGAAGCCCTTATGGACGCTTCAACCCTCTCCCCCAGCCCCTCTCCCGCAAGCGGGAGAGGGGAGCACAAGGCGGCTCAGCGTTGCCAGGCCACCACATCCTGACACTGCTCACCCAGGCCGCTAATGCTAAGGCGCATGCGGTCGCCGGGCTTGAGGAATTGCGGCGGTTTCATGCCCGCGCCCACACCTGGCGGCGTACCGGTGCAGATCACGTCGCCCGGATTGAGCGTCATAAACTGGCTGATGTAGCTGACGATCTCGTCGATGGCGAAGATCATCGTGCGGGTATTGCCCTGCTGCCGGGTCTCGCCGTTCACACTCAGGTGCAAATCCAGGTCACGCAGGTCGGCGATTTCGTCTGCCGTGACCAGCCATGGCCCGATGGGCGCGAAGGTGTCGCAACCCTTGCCCTTGTCCCAGGAGCCACCACGCTCGTGCTGGAAGGCGCGTTCGGATACGTCGTTGACGATGCAGTAGCCGGCGACATGGTCGAGTGCCTGCTCGCGCTCGACATATTGCGCCTTGCGCCCGATGACGATGCCCAACTCCACTTCCCAGTCGGTCTTCTGCGCGCCACGCGGAATGATCACCTTGTCGTTCGGCCCGCAGATGGCACTGGTGGCCTTCATGAACAGCACCGGCTCGCTGGGCACCGGCAGGTTGGATTCCTTGGCATGGTCGGCGTAGTTCAGACCCACGCAGATCAGCTTGCCGATGTTGGCGATGGGCGCGCCGATCCGCACGCCCTCCTCGACTCGCGGCAGGCTTTGCGGGTCGAGCGCGCGCAGTTCGTCGAGCGCCTTGGGATCAAGCGTGCGCGGGCTGATATCGAGCAGTTGCTGCGACAGGTCGCGCAGGCTGCCGTCGGCGGCGAGCAACGCCGGTTTTTCCTGCCCCTCAGGGCCGTAGCGCAACAGTTTCATGCCTTGTCCTCTTCCTTGTAGGCGCGTACGCGCACGCCATTGATCTCTCCCAGCACATCGAACAGGCGCGGCACGTATTTGTCGCCGTGACCAAGAGCCTTGGCCAGCATGAAGGTCTGGTACACGGCGTCGGAGACGATACCGGTGGTTGGCGTCATCTTGGTCAGCTCGGTGTAATAGCGCATGTCCTTCTCGCAGTTGGCCAGGGCGAACTGCTGTCCGGAATCGTCGCCCTTCAGGACATAGGGAATGATCCGCTCGAAGGTGCGGCTGTAGCCGCCGCTCATGCTGCATATCTCGGCGAAGGCAGCCAGGTCGATGCCGTTTTTCGCCGCCGTGCAGAACGCCTCGGCGAGGATGGTGGCGTTGCCCTGGGAAATGAAGTTGTGGATAACCTTGGCCTTGTGGCCCGAGCCCAGGGGGCCGAGATGATGGATGGTCTCGGAGAAGCATTCGAGCACCGGACGCACCTTGTCGAGTGCTTCGGCATCGCCACCAGCCAGTACGTTGAGGCGCCCTGCGATAGCATCCTTGGGGGTACGGTTGACCGGCGTATCGAGGTAATGGCCACCCTGTGCAACCACCTGCGCGGCCAGCTCGGCGGTGCGATTCGGATCACCCGTGCTGCAATCGACGACGATCTGCCCCGGCCGCAAGCCAGCGAGGACGCCGGTCTCGCCGGCCAGAGCACGGCTGACTTCCGCCGTGCCTGGCAGACACAGCAGCACCACGTCGACAGCACGCGTCAGCTCGGCGGCATTGGCATATTCGCGGGCGCCCTTGCTGACCAGATCCTCGATCGGCTGGCGGTTGCGGTGCGCCGTGACAGCGAGGGCGAAACCCTTGCTCTGGATGTTGCTGGCCATGGCATGGCCCATCAACCCGAGGCCGATGAACCCAACATTGATAGCGGTCATGAGACTCTCACTTGGCATACGACGACCATGCCCGGCACCAGCAGTGCCGAGCACAGGCGTAAAGGGTTACTGAGCGTTACGTACCTTAGCGATCTCGGCGTTCATTTCATCCATCAGCGCAGGGCCATACTCGGCGACCAGCTTCTCGACGGTCGGACGCACCTGCTCACGCATGCGCTCGATTTCCTCAGGCGCAACTTCGTTGATCTGCATGCCATGCTTGGCCAGCGCCTCGCGCGAGCTGACGTCCATGTCGCGGGATACCTTGCGCTCGTAGGCCTGGGCTTCCAGCGACGCACTGCGCACCAGCTCACGCTCGGTTTCGTTGAGCTTGTCCCAGGTACGTTTGCTGAAGATCGCCACCAGCGGATCGTAGAAGTGGCCAGTCAGCGACAGATACTTCTGCACCTCGTAGAACTTCGAGGTCTCGATAGCCGCCAGCGGGTTCTCCTGGCCATCCACGGTGCGGGTTTCCATCGCGGTGTAGAGCTCGGTGAACGACAGCGGTACCACGTTGGCACCCAGTGCCTTGAACGATTCGATGGCGGTCGGAATCTGTTGCAGACGCAGTTTCAGGCCTTTGATGTCTTCCAGCTTCTGCACCGGGTGCTTGCTGTTGGTGATATGACGAAAGCCATGATCCCAGTAGCCAAGACCGATCAGGCCATGCGGCTCCAGGGTGGTCAGCAGGTTCTGCCCGGCCGGACCGTCGAGTACTGCGTCGACCTCGGCGGAGTTCTGGAACAGGAACGGCAGACCATACAAGGCGAAACCCTTCTCGATACCCGAGAGCAGGCCGGGAGTTACCAGCGTCATGTCGACGGTGCCGCCCTGTACGGACGAGATCACCTGCGCATCGCCACCCAGAGTGCCGCTGGCGAAGACCATGACCTTCATTTTGCCGTCACTCTTTTCCTTGATCAGTTCGGCGAATTTCTGCGCGCCCAGGCCATGCGGATGATCCTTGGCCTGGACGAAAGCGATCTTGAAGTTGTGGCGGTTGATCTCTTCTGCAGCCTGACTGACGGCAGACAGCAGCAGGGCCGAGGAGCAGAGCAGTGCGGCGAGGGCGTTGGGGATGAGTTTCATAGGGTTTCCTCTTGTTGTTATTACCGCCACGAATGGCGGGGAAATGGGCGAAACAGCCCGTTGCGCATTCGCCGTCAGAACAAGACGAATGCGGCGTTGTTGATCAATAGAGCCACTGCGCAGGTACCAGCAGCAGTTGTGGGAAAGCCAGGAGCAGGCCGATTATCAGCAGCTCGGCGAGCAGGAAAGGCAGCACACCGCGGACAGTGGCGACAAAGTCGATCTTCGCCACACCGGCCACCACGTTGAGCACCAGCCCCACGGGCGGAGTGATCAACCCGATGGCACAGGTCATGACGAAGATCACGCCGAAGTAGATCGGGTCGATACCGGCCGCGACCGCCACCGGCATCATCACCGGGGCCAGGATCAGGATGATCGGCGACATGTCCATGGCCATGCCGATCAGCACGATGATGGCGACGATCAGCAGCATCAACAGACGCGGGCTGTCCATCAGCGGCTCCAGTACCTCGACCACCGAGCTTGGCAAGTCGGCCACGGTGATCATCCAGGCGGCGACCATGGCCGAGGCGACCAGGAACATCACCATCGCCGTGGTCATCACGGAAGACACCAGCACCTGGTACATGCTTTTCCAGGTCAGCTCGCGGTAGATCACCAGGGATACGAACAGCGCATAGACCGCTGCCACCACACCCGCTTCCGTGGGTGTGAAGATCCCGGCGCGCAGGCCAACGAGAATGATCACCGGCAGCAGCAGTGCCCATACACCCTCATAAAACGCCTTGGCGACCTCACGCATCGGTGCTCGCGGGCGGGTGATCAGCGTCTCGCGGCGCGAGACGATGGCCCAGGCGATACACAACGACGCGCCCATCATCAGACCGGGAGTGATACCGGCGAGGAACAGCTTGGTGATCGACACGTTGGCCGCCACACCGAACAGAATCAGACCAATCGAAGGCGGCAGAACCGGGGCGATGATGCCGGACGCAGCGACAAGACCACCGGCAGTCGCCTTGTCGTGACCCACCTTGACCATCATCGGCACCAGCAGCGCGGCCAGCGCAGCGGCATCGGCCGCAGCCGAGCCTGAGAGGCTGGCCAGCACACAGGCCGCTAGGATGGTGACATAGCCAAGCCCGCCCTTGATGTGGCCGACCAAGGCGATGGCCATGTTGACGATGCGCCGGGACAGACCACCGGCATTCATCAGCTCACCGGCGAGCATGAAAAAGGGCACGGCCATCAGCGGGAAGCTGTCGGCACCGTTGACCAGCCCCTGGGCGACGATCTGCGCGTCGAACAGATCGAGGTGATACATCATGGCCAGTGCGCAGAGGATCAGCGCGTAGGAGATGGGCACGCCAATGGCCATGGCGCCCAGCAGAGACAGTACGAATATCGCGATGATGACCATCACATCACTCCGATTCTTATTATGAAATTGAGCGCCGGCGGCAGGCCGGCGAGATGCCGGAAAGGGCTACTGATGCAGCTCCGCAGAGAGATCGGGGCGCGGTATTTCGCCACCCAGTGCCAGGCGCGCGATTTCGTAGAGATGAATCAGGCAGGCCGAGATACCGAAGAACACACCGGAGCCGTAGAACAGGCCCATCGACCAGCCAGCGACCGGCGACGGCACGTTCCAGTTGATCTCCATCTGCTGCCAACTGCCCCAGAAAAACAGCCCCGAGCAGGCCAGCATCAGCAGTTGGGACAGGATCAGGCAGCCGCGCTCACCCCAGCTCGGTAGCGCCCTTAGTGCCAGATCCACGCTCATGTGACCACGCTCGCGCAGCAGCACCACGGCGCCAAGAAACGTCAGCCAGACAAAGGCCCAACGCGAAATTTCTTCAGAGATCAGGATGCTTTCGTTGAAGCCGTAGCGCAGCACGACGTTGCCGAATACCAACACCACCATGGTCACCAGGCAGATGATCGCCAGCACCTTGAGGACGGTGAAATAACCGTCGACGAGCTTATGCATGACGGCGCTCCAGCAGACGGACGCTGGCAGCGTACAGGCAGGATGTCGGCTGGCAGCCAACCCTCCCGGAAGGATGGGAATGATCCATCTGGAAAGCCTCACATTGTTGTTTTTGTGTGCTGACAAGCAGCCGTGTGAAGCCGACACTAACATCACAAATTATTGCGTGCAATGTTCATTTTTGTCAGTATCGTCGCCAGTCGATCACAACAACAACGAGAACGAGCCATGCAACTCATCACCAACACCCCAGCCGTGGTCATCCTCAGCGATCTCGACTCAGTCGCGGTCGCACGCCGCGCCCTGGCCCGTGGCAGCAAAGTCGAAAAGCTCGATCTAGAGGCTCTGGATGACATTCCAGCAGGTCACAAGATCGCCCGTTGCAGCATTGCCGCCGGGCAACCTGTGCTCAAGTACGGCCAGGTCATCGGTATCGCCAGTCAGGACATAGCCGCTGGCGCCCACGTACACACCCACAACGTGTCGATGCCGCAGAGCCACGCCAACAACCAGTTGCCGCCGCCCATCACCCGCACTCCGGTGCTGCCGCCGGAGCAGCGCCGCCGCTTCATGGGCTACCGCCGCCCGGATGGCCGCGTCGGCACGCGCAACTACATCGGTATCCTGTCCACGGTGAACTGCTCGGCGACGGTATCGCGCGCAGTGGCGGCGCACTTCAATGGCTCGGAACTGCTCAAGCGCTACAACATCGACGGTGTGGTGGCGCTGACCCACGGCAGCGGCTGCGCGATCAACACCGAGTCGGAAGGCTTCAAGTTCCTCGAACGCAGCATCTGGGGCTACGCCTGCAACCCCAACGTCGCGGGCGCACTGGTAATCGGTCTGGGCTGCGAGACCAACCAGATCAGCTCGCTGATGAAGCGATACAACATCAGCGAAGGGCCAAACTTCCGCGTCTTCAACATCCAGAATGCAGGCGGCACCCGCGCCAGCATCGCCCGCGCCATCGAGCAGGTGACCGAGATGCTGGAAGCCATTGGCCGCCTGGAGCGCACCTCGGAAAGCGTCGAGCACATCATGGTCGGCATGCAGTGCGGCGGCTCTGACGGATACTCCGGCATTACTGCCAACCCGGCGCTGGGTTATGCCGCCGACCTGCTGGCGCAGCACGGTGGCACCGCGATTCTCAGCGAAACCCCGGAAATCTACGGTGCCGAACACCTGTTGATCGCCCGTGCGATCAACCATGAAGTCGGCCAGAAGCTGCTCGACCGTCTGACCTGGTGGGAAGAATACACGCGCATCAACGGTGCCGAGCTGAACAACAATCCCTCGCCAGGCAACAAGGCCGGCGGCCTCACCACCATTCTGGAGAAGTCTCTCGGCGCAGCAGCCAAGGGCGGCACCAGTTCGCTCAATGGCGTATACGAGTGGGGCGAGCCGATCACCGAGCACGGCTTCGTATTCATGGACAGCCCCGGCTATGACCCGGTATCGGTGACCGGCCAGGTGGCCTCCGGCGCCAACATGATCTGTTTCACCACTGGCCGCGGATCGGTGTCCGGCTTCAAACCCGCACCGTGCATCAAGCTGGCCACCAACACCGAGATGTTCCGCAAGCTGGAAGAGGACATGGACATCAACTGCGGCGGCATTATCGATGGCGAGCTGAGCATCGCCGAAGCCGGGCACAAGATCTTCGACATCCTCATCGAGATCGCATCGGGCGAGCCATCGAAGAGCGAGCTGTACAACTACGGCGACAACGAGTTCGTACCATGGCAGGTAGGCGCGGTGACCTGATTTTCAGGGCAAGGCGGTGCACCCTAAGACGTAGGGTGCGCCGTGCGCACCACAGGCCGAACGACCTACACTTCGATTCGCTCCAGATAGGGCACTGCAGCGATCTGGTTATGCTCCCGGAAGAACGCCATGCGCTGCTTGACCTTGCGCTCGGCAATCACCAGGTGCTCTTCCATGCTTTGCGCAGCCAGGTCAGGACGACCAGCCTGCAGGTTCTCGAAGATGCTCAGGTGCTCACGGAAGAAGGGTTCTTCATCGGGGAAGTAGCTCTTGTCCAGCAAGATATGCTTGCCCGAGAGCAGCAGCGAGTGGGTGCGTCGCAATATCTGCAGCATCTGCCGGTTGGGGCAGCGGCCCAGCGTCTCGATATGCAGATCGCTTTCCAGGTCGTCGAACTGACGGCTGTCCATGTCCGGGTAGAGCTGCATAGCCTGGTGCAGGCGCTCGATATACCCCTCGATCTGCTCGCCATCGATGAACTCCGCCGCCCGCATCAGCACGTAAGGCTCCAGGCGCCGACGCACTTCGTACAGCTCAGCCAAACGCGCCTCGTCCCACTGCCCGAGCTGCCAGCGCGAACGCTCGTCACGCTCGACCAACCCCATCAGCGATAGGCGCGTGAGCACCTGGCTGGAGACCGTGCGGCTGATGGCGTAATGGCGAGACAGTTCAAGCTCGTTGATGCGATAGGTACCGAACAGCGACTGGTGCAGCAAGTCCCGTTCGATCTGGTCGTATACGGATTTCCAGGTTTCAGTCTTGCGCGGAGCCTGAGCCTGGTCATCCGTCAGCTTGAAATCAGCGGCCTCGAGCTTGCGCCGCAGCACCTTGCCAGGCTGCGCACCAACCAGATAACCACGGCCTTCGAACGTACAGACAAGACCTGCCTGATGCAGGCTGAGCAGCGCCTGGCGCACAGGCGAGCGGCTCACCCCGAACAGATCCGCCAGGGGCCCTTCAAGCAGCAACGTTCCCGACTTGAGTCGACCTTTGCGGATGCTCGTTGCGATGAGTTCGAATAACTGATCGTTGAGGTGCTTCTTCATTATTGTTTTCGGGTCGTATGTGGGAAGGGAAAGAACCACAGAGCTCCATGCCCCGCAATACTCCTACATATGACAGCCTCATACAAAACAGCTTTTGCATGCAATGTTCTTTATCGACAACTCGTTGCAGCGTGACGACATCTGCCACGCGATGTGCACGTCCTCACAACGCGCGATCCCCCTGTAAAGCACGGTACTGATTCGGCGAGATGTTGAACCAGCGCATGCACGCCTTGTGAAAGCTGCTCTGGTCACGAAACCCCAGCTGCGCCGAGATGTACTTGAGACTGCGGCTGGTGTTGCGCAGAAAGCTGGCGGCCTGGCAGCGGCGGGCATGGTCCAGCAGCAGGGTGAAATTCGCCGAGTCACGTTCCAGGCCGTGCTGCAGACTGCGCCGGCTCATGCCGAGCTGATCGGCAATCTGGCTGAGGCTCGGACTGACGCCCTGGCTCAGTTGCTCGGCCAGAATACGCCTGACCCTGGCCTCCAGCGAGCCATCCACCTGTTCGCTCATGCGCGCCTGCGCATATTCGACGTGCAGGGGATGCAGGGCCGCTGCCGCGGTGGGCAACTCGATCGCGCCGGCCTCGACACTGAATGTCATGCAATTGCGCCGCGCCGAGAAGTACAGGTTACTGCCAAATAGGCGGCGTAACTCGCGGGTATCGGCGGGCTCGGGATAGGTCAGTTCCAGCATCAACGGCATCGGCCGCTGGAAGGGCACCAGCCAGTGCACGATGGCAAAAATCAGCGCTGCTCCCGCGTCGATGAAGGCGCGCGGCGCGCGCTGGGCCACCGTGGCGTTCTCCAGGCCAACGAGCTTCAGGCGATCGACATGGCGCTCCAGAAACATGTGCGAGCCGTCGCTGGTCATCGGGTGGTAATCGGCCAGGCGCTGCAGCGCATGAGCCAGCGTTGGACTGGACATCAACGCGTAGCTCTGTACGCCCAGTGCACTGGGGTGAAAGTGCTCGTAAGCGACCAGGCCGATGTCCGCGTTGCCGGTTTCGCTCACCAGCGTATTGAGCAGACGATAGACCAGCACCACCCTGACCGGGTCACCATCGAGCAGCACCTGATCCAATCCGGGCAGATGCCTGGCAACCTCCACGCCATTGTTTGCAAATGCCTTGGCCATTACCTGGAAACAGGCATTTGTAATCGTATGCATCGAATATTCCTGAGCGGCAACCTGATCGGCTCACTCAAATAACACGCAGAAAAACACGGAGGGGCCGAGGGACATACGATTGGTGTCCCGGAACACTTCTCACCCCTTAAATCGAGTGCGAGGATGTTACAGGCGGGTTGCCAGCATTCTTAATTCCTACAAAACCCGGACATTGCCTCTCCGGTTAAATAGTCACTTCTTGAGCAAGGCACTATTGGTTTGCGCTTGAATGCTGTGAAACCTCATATGGCCAATGCCGAATGCACTGGCACTTGGCCAGTTTAAAAACTTCATCAGACGCCCAGCGCCATTACCTATTCGATTAGTGATTGCACACCACAATAGAGCGGGTGATGGCATCTCTTTTTCATTGCCAAAGACTTCACTACAGGGACAGGGAAAGATGTACAGCCCCCGACATATCGCCTTTCTCAGGAACGCCCGGGCATGACCAGTTACGAGCCGTTCTTCCGCCCCGTAGCCAACAATCCGCTGAATGACTTGCAGCGGGCGCACCTGTTCTACGAACAGCTACAACGCGGTCACTTCCACCTGGCTTTCCAGCCTGTGGTCGCCCCTGGCGAAACCCAGCGCGTGCTGTACCGTGAGAGCCTGTTACGCCACGCCGGCGAAGGCCTGGGCTTCAATCCCTTCCCGTTACTGGAGCGGCTACACGTCATACGGCCGCTGGACCATCGCGTGATCTGCACCGTGCTCACGCTGCTACGTGACAACCCTGCGCTGACCCTTGGCTGCAACATCTCAGCACTCAGTACCGTGCTCGACAGCGATTGGGATCAACTGCTGGAACGCTTCTCCAGCGCTCCCGAGGTGGCCCGCCGCCTAGTCATCGAAATCACCGAAAGTGCCGTGCCTCCCAATCACCGCAGCGCGGTCGACCTGGTGCATCGGTTACGCCACACCGGCTGCCGAGTGGCAGTCGATGATTTCGGCTCGGGCTTCGGCACATTGTCGTTCATTCAGCAAAGTCAGCCGGACATCATCAAGATCGACCAGAGCTATATACAACGCGCGCGCAATAGTACGCAGGGCGAGAAAACACTCAAGTATCTGCTGGAACTGTGCAAGACATTGGCGCCCTGCGTAATAGTCGAAGGCATCGAAACTTCTGCCGACCTACATCTGGCGCAAAGTCTCGGCAGCTATTGGGTGCAGGGTTATTTATTCGGACAACCCTCTAGCGACACTACAGGGATGCAAGGTTCTTCTCGCATCAGTAATTAACCGACGCGGTCGTTAACATAAAAGCTGATCACTCAATCAACTTTCATCGCACATCGATGATGTCATTTACGCTGTTTCCACGAGGTAGTCATGTTGCTGAGAAAGATGAAGATCGGCTGGCGTGCCGCTGCCAGCTTCGCCGTACTGGCACTGCTGGTCTTGCTGTTGGGCTGGATTACCCTGATGCAGATGTCACGCATGGACGAGATGTCCGATGCCATCGAGGGCAAGTGGTTTCCGTCAGTGCTGGCGCTGGACGAGATGAACACGAGCGCGGCGAAAATTCGTGCGTTGACCTTACGCATTCATATTTCCCGCGACGCTGAAAACCGCAGCACCGATCTGGCCGCTCTCGAACAGGCGAAGAAGGACCTGGCGCGCGTCGAACAAACGTACGCCGCATTCATCAACTCGGCCGAGGAACGGTCGGCCTACGACAGGTTCCGCAGCAGCCGGGAACGCTACATGGCCAGCCAGACCGAGGTGATGAAAGCGATTCTGGCGGGTAACGACACGCAGGTCAGCCAGTTGGTGGAAGGCCCGCTGAGCGAGACAGCCGACGCCCTGACGGCCTCATTGCGGGAGCTGATGCAGCTGAACAAGAGCGGCGCAGGCAATGCCTCGGCACAGAGCGAAGACGCCTACGACAACGCCAGACATATCGTGCAGGCCGCCGTTGCTGTAGCCATGCTGCTGACGGTAGTGCTCGCCCTGCTGTTCACGCGCAGCATCGTCGTGCCGCTGAACAAGGCGGTGAGCATGGCCGGTGACATTGCCGCCGGCGACCTCAGCCGTGAAATCAGCGACGAGGGCCAGGATGAGCCCGCGCAACTGCTGGCCGCGCTCGCCACCATGCGTCACAGCCTGCGCGACACCATCCAACAGATCGCCGACTCTTCCAGCCAGCTGGCGTCCGCCTCCGAAGAGCTGCATGCCGTCACCGAGGACAGCACGCGCGGGCTGCACCAGCAGAACAACGAGATCGAACAGGCCGCGACCGCCGTCAACGAAATGACCGCAGCCGTGGAAGAAGTCGCACGCAACGCCGTCAACACATCGGAGGCCTCCCGCGAGACCGACCATACCGCGCGCCAAGGCCAGAACCAGGTAGGCCAGACGGTCGAATCGATCGGCCTGCTGACGCAGGATATATCCACCACCAGCGAAGAGATCCGCCGCCTGGCCGACAACGTGCGCAACATCGGTCAGGTGGTCACGGTGATCCGTGCCATCGCCGAGCAGACCAATCTGCTGGCGCTCAATGCTGCTATCGAGGCCGCGCGGGCCGGCGAGCAGGGCCGAGGCTTCGCCGTGGTGGCCGACGAGGTTCGCGCCCTCGCCCATCGCACCCAACAATCGACTGGCGAAGTCGAGCAGATGATCGATCTCATCCAGAAAGAAACCGAACAGGCCGTGCAGGCGATGGACACCAGCATGCAGCGCGCCGACTCAACACTCGGCCTGGCTCAATCCGCCGGCCAGGCGCTGGAGCAAATCACCCAGTCCATCGGTGCAATCAATGAACGCAACCTGGTGATCGCCAGCGCCTCGGAAGAGCAGGCGCAGGTGGCCCGCGAGGTGGATCGCAACCTGGTCAACATCCGCGACCTGTCACTGCAAAGCTCGGCCGGCGCTGATCAGACCACTGCCGCCAGCCAGGAGTTGTCGAGCCTGGCCGTCGGCCTCAATCAGTTGGTGACACGCTTTCGTCTCTGAACCGACGACTCACAACGGCGCGCTGGCCTGCATCGAGGCGCGCTGGGCGAAGTCCTGCTGGAAAGCGGCCAGCCCCGGATGCGCGGCTCGCCAGTCGAGGTCGGCGAAGCGGAAATCCAGATAGCCCAGGGCGCAGGCGACGCCGATCTGCGCCAGGTCGAGCGGGCCCTGCAAGTGTTCGATCTGGTGCTCCAGCTCCGCCAAGGCGCACTGCACCTTGCCCAGTTGGCCATCCAGCCAGGCTGGCCACTGCAGCTCGACGGGCCGCGCTGCACGCTCGTAACGCGCCAGCAGGGCCGCGTCCATCAGGCCATCGGCCAGCGCGGCCAGGCGTAGCACCTGCCAGCGCGCCGCACCACTCGGCAGCAGCTTCGCCCCTGCGTGCAGGGTATCGAGGTATTCGCAGATCACCCGGCTGTCGTACAACGCCTCGCCAGCGTCGGTCAGCAGCACCGGAATCTTGCCCAGCGGGTTGAGCGCGTTGACCCTCTCGTTCAACGTAATCGGCAGTACGGCGGTATCGAGCAGCTCGATGCGCGCCAGCAGGCCGGTTTCCGCGGCCAGTACGCGAACCTTGCGGGCGAAGGGTGAGGCAGCAGCGTAGATCAGTTGCATGCGCGTGTTCCTGTGTCGTGTTGTGAGAGAGCCGGTCGAAGCCTTAGGCTGTGCGCCACTTCAACCCGCGTGAATATCCCATGGTCATCGAGAAAAAGATCAATACGGCGTCCGTGAACCTGAAATCGTTGGACCCACTGGACCATAGCCTCGAGCTGCTGCACTTCGGTTTCCGCGGCCTGACGGTGGAGGCCGACCGCTTTCTCGAGGCGCGTGGGCTGTCCCGTGTCCACCACCGCATTCTGTATGTGATCGCCCGCGCCGATGCAATCAGCGTCGGTGAACTGGCCACCACCCTGGGCGTCAGCAACCAGGCGCTGCATCGTCCGCTGTCGCACCTGTTCGAACAGACGCTGGTGCAATACACCCGCGAGCCAGGCCGGCATCGCTTCAAGCTGCTGGCCCTGAGCGACGCAGGCGCGGCGCTGGAGGCCGAGGCCACCGAGCGGGAGCGACGCACCTTGCGTGATGCCTTCGCCAACACCGACGCCGATGGTCAGGACGCCTGGCGACGGGTGATGCTGGCGCTTGCCGAACACCTCAACTGAGCCGTCTCAGGTGATGCGCTCGCGCACCACGATGCACTTGGTCAGCGGCTGAATCAGGGCCTGCGGTGCATCCTCCCAGCCCACCACCTGCGGGTTGACCAGCAGCGGATCGCAGCAGCCGCTGTGCACCAGGTCCAGCACCTTGGGGATGTACTGCTGCACACTGCAGGCGCCAACCGAGAAGGTGACGTCACGCAGGTACATGTCGAACAGCGGAATCTTCGGATCGTCGAAGATGATGCCGATGCACGAGCAATGCCCGCCAGGGGCCAGCGCCAGCAGGCCACGGCGCAGCGCCTGATGATCACGGGTGGCAGAGATCACCAGGTCATAGCTGCGGTCGAGATCGCTGCCTGCCAGATCGACACCGGCGCCACTGCGCGCAGCCAGCTGCTGACGCAGCGGATGATCATCGAGGTAGTCCACGCTGGCCGCACCGGCAGCCCGCGCCATCTGCACAGCAAGCACACCGAGGCTTTCCGTGCCGCCGACCACCAGCACACGGGCATCCTGGCGTGTGGCCAGCGGCCGACTGGCGGCTACCCAGGCATCGGTGAGGTTGTCGCTGGCACTGGAGACCGCCACGGGGTCGAGCCCGTCAGGCAAGGGCACCAGCATGGCGTCGGCGAACGGCACCATCACCAACTCGGAGAACAGCCCACCCCAGTGACCACCCGCCGGCACGCCATAGGCAGCCATGCGCGGTACCGCCGTGCAGGCGCTGGAACGCCCGGCCAAGCATTGCGCACAACTGCCACAGGCGATCTTCCAAGGCACCGAAACCAGATCGCCACGGCGCACATGGCGTACCGCCGAACCCACCTCCAGCACTTCGGCCACGCATTCATGGCCCAGTGCGAACGGCGGTTTGAACGGCGTGGTACCGGCGATCAAGCGCCGATCCAGATCACAGGAGGCCGAGGCGATGGGCCTGACCAAGGCGCTGAACGGGGTGGCGAGCTGCGGATCGGGCGCCTCGACCCAGGCCAGCTGGCCGGGGCCCTGAACGATGAGTTCCTTCATGCCTTGGCCGCTCCGATGACGAAGGTAGTGGTGGCCTTGGCGCACAGCTTGCCCTGTGCATCGACGATCTGCGCATCGCAGATCGCCAGGCTGCGTGTGCGCTCGACCACCCAGCCGCGCACCTGGTAGGCCTCGCCGGGGCGCAACGGGCGCACGTACTTGACGTTGAGGTCCACCGTCGAGTGCGGCACGTCCGCCTCGAGGATGGAGAACAGCGCCAGTGCCGCGGCACCGTCCAGGCAAGTGGCCGCAAAACCGCCATGCACGGCGCCGGCCGGGTTGAGATGACGCTGATCCGGGCGCCCCTCCAGAATGATGCTGCCCGCCGCCACCTGCACCGCATGGATACCCATGGTCTCGCCGATGGGCGGCGCCGGCAGTTCACCGCGAATCAGGGCTTGCAGGGCCTTCAGGCCGGAGGTCGCGGGCAGCGAGGCGAAATCATTCATGGCGGTACTCCTCAAACAGAACGGCGCAGTGCGCAGGCATTGGCCTGCACCAGTGCAGGACTGCTCGTACGGTAGCCTCTGCCCAGCATTCATATCAACACTGTTTAAATGACAAACAAGGGGGCATTCCAGACATCGCTGTCTGCAACCAAAGTCGCACCAACCGATCACCGCTGACCGGCATGGATACGGCACAATCAGCCACCGCTGGAAAAGGACAACAGGCCGATGCTGATCGATGAAGAACTGACCCTGAAAAAGCTGGAGGTCTTTCTCGCCTTCATGCGCAGCGGCAACCTGGCGCGTGCCGCCAGCGAGCTGCAGACCAGCAATGTCAGCGTGCACCGCGCCATCCATTCGCTGGAAAGCGCGCTGCGCTGCCCACTGTTCAAGCACGAGGGGCGCAATCTGATTCCGCTGGAGAGCGCCTATGTGCTGGAAGAGAAAGCCCAGAAGCTGATCCAGGACGCCCAGGAGATGGTGCGCCTGACCCGCGAAGCGGCAGGCTTCGGTGCCGAGCGCTTCAAGCTCGGTGCACTCTACTCGCTGACGGTGAAGACCGTGCCGCAACTGATCATGGGCCTGAAGCTGCGCCGCAGCGAGCTGAACATCGACCTGGTGCTCGGCTCCAACGTCGACCTGCTGTACAAGCTGAAAAACATGGAGCTGGACGCCATCCTCATCGCCCTCGACGACAGCATCAGCGACCCGGACTGCGAGCAGCTGGCGCTGTTCTCCGATGACATCTTCCTCGCCGCGCCCAACGATTCGCCCTTCGCCGATCACGCCGAAGTGGACCTGGCCGATCTGCGCGACCACACCTTCATCACCCTGACCCAGGGCTACGCCACCTTCCGCGATGGCACCCGCGTATTCCAGCAGGCCGGTTTCGAACCCAAGGTGGCGATGCAGGTGAAGGACATCTTCACCCTGCTCAGCATGGTCAGCTCCGGGGTTGGCTATGCACTGCTGCCAGGACGCGTGGCGGCGGTGTACGAGAACCGGGTGAAGCTGATCCCACTGCAGGCCAAGTATCACCTGCAGCAGCATATCGGCGTGGTCTTTCTCAAGGCCAAGGAGCGCGACCCGAACCTGCTGGCGCTGCTCGCCGAATGCCGGATGTACAGCCGGCAATCTTAAGCGGCAGGCCGTTCCTACGCGGCAATCCTGGTGCGCACCGCGCACCCTACCTGCTTCAGCCGCGGCAATTGCCTCTGAAACAGGACGGCGCTTTCAGCCGGAATAAAAAAGCCCGCCATGACGGCGGGCGAAGTGTCAGCCCATAAGGCCGCGCATCAGAAAGTAGAGCAAGGATGGGCCGAGCAGGCAGCCCAGTGCGGTGTAGAAGGCCGCGGTCAGGCAACCGTAGGGCACCAGCTTGGGATCGGTCGCCGCCAGACCACCGGCCACGCCGCTGGAGGTGCCCATCAGGCCGCCGAAGATCACCGCGCTGCGCGGGTTGTTCAGGCCGATATAGGGCGCAATGAAGGGCGTGGCCACCATCACCAAAATCGCCTTGATCAGGCCGGCAGCGATGGACAACGCCATCACGTCGGAGCTGGCGCCGATGGCTGCACCGGTCACCGGGCCGACGATGTAGGTCACCGCGCCGGTACCGATGGTGGTCAGGCTGACCACGTCGGTGTAGCCAAAGGCCATGGCCACCCCGACACCGGCCACGAAGGAAGCGAAGACGCCGACGAACAGCGCCAGCACCCCGGCGAAACCGGCGCGTTTGAGTTCTTCGACACTCACCCCAAAACCGGTGGCGACGATGGCGAAGTCACGCAGCATGGCGCCGCCGAGCAGGCCGATACCGGCGAACAACGGGATGTCCACCAAACCCTTCTGTCCGCCCGTGTAGGCGCCGCCGATATAGGACAGCAACAAGCCGAGCAGGATGGCGATGGCCGAGCCGTGCAGACGGCCCTTGGTGAACTTGTCGGAAATCCAGTACGACACCCACATGGTGATGCCGATGATGGCGAAGCCGCTGAGCAGGCCGTAGCCGGTAATGACCTTCATCAAAGATTCGTACATGGCAATCACCGTGGCGCTTTGTTCAGGGAGGGGGCAACGTCGGTTTCAGGCTCCTTTTGCCCGATGCGGCTCAGTGCGGGCACCAGCGCAAAACCGATGGCGACGGCAGCGGTGCCAGCGAGAATCGCCATCGGGCCGCCTTTGAGGGCACCGTAGACGTTCTGCTGGGCGGCCATGGCGACCACGATGGGAATGTAGATGGCGCTCCAGAACTCCACGCCCTGTTCCGACTTGCCGGTGAACAGGCCACGCTTGCTCAGGTAGCTACCCAGGAAGATCAGCAGGATCATAGCGATACCAACACCGCCAACGTTGGCGGGTACGCCGATGAGTTTGCCCAGCAGTTCACCGATGAAGATGCCTGCCAGGGTGCAGAACGCCAGGAAGGCGACACCGTAGATGATCATTGTTGTTGTCCTCGTCTTACGTATCGAAGTTGTTGTTTTTGTGCTTCGGTAAACGCTACGGCTCAGCGGTCGCGGCTTACCTCCTGACGCAACATGGCGTCGAGTGTATCCAGACGTGCGCCTTCGAAGGCGATGGCCTGGCCGGCGTCGAAGACGCGCCGGGCAAGCCCGGTGAGCACACCGCCGGGCGGCAGTTCCAGATGCAGGCGCACGCCGCGTTCATAGGCGGTGACGAGCGTGGCCTGCCAGTCGACGACGCGGCTCATGTTGTAAGCCAGGTCATCGCGCAGGGTTTCGGGATCACGGATCAGGCGCGCCGAGCTGCTGCTCAGGTAGCGCACCTGCGGTGTACGCAGCTCGACACCCGCGAAGGCGTCGGCCAGCTCGCGTGCCGGGCCGTCGAGCAGTTCGCAGTGCGACGGCACGCTCATGGCCAGGCGCTTGGCCGCACCGGCACCGAGCGCGCGAGCACGTTCGGCGACCTTCGCCATGGCGGTATCGCTACCGGCGATCACCAACTGGGTTTCCGCATTGATATTGGACAGGTAGACCGGGCCTTCGGCTTCGACAAGCAGGCGTTCGACGCGGCCCTGGTCGAGGCCGAGGATGGCGGTCATGCCGTAGCCGCTGGGATAGGCGCGCTGCATCAGCTCGCCGCGCAGGGCCACCAGGCGCACCGCGTCGGCAAACTCCAGCGCACCGGCCAGTACGGCGGCGGCATAGGCACCGATGGACAGGCCTGCTACATAGTCCGGGCGATGCCCGCGCTCGCTCAGCAGGCGCGCGGCGGCGACGCCAGCGATCAGCAGGCAGAGCTGCACGGCGCGGGTATCTTGCAGCGCCTCGGCCGAATCCAGCCGGCGCACATCTTCACTCAGGGCGGCGCTGGCCTGCTCGATACAGGCCTGCACCACCGGCGACTCGGGCAAGGCATGCAGCATGCCGGGCTGCTGCGCGCCCTGGCCGGGGAAGGCCCAGAGCGTACTCACGCCGCCACCTGCTGCAATTGCCACGGATCGCGTACCAGCAGCGGACCGTCCTGGGTTTTCAGCAAAACGCGCGGCGCCTCGCTGGCCCACTCACGCAACGCCACGGCGCCGTATGGGGTTTCCAGTTGCAGGTCGATACGACCGGGTGCCTCGTCCAGCAGGCGGCAAAGAGTGCGTGCCCAGTCGCGCGGCAGTTGGTGTGACGCACGCAGCGACAGATCGAGATCGCTGTCCGGATGCGCAGCGGCGATGCCGCTGGCCAGCTCGAAGCCCAGGCTGCCGGTGACGCCCCAGGCCAGGCCGAGGGCATCGAGACGCGGCGCCAATTGATTCAGGGCGCGCAACGCCGGCCACTGCGGCTGAGCGTGGCTACGCCAACGCCCGGCCCGCGCCACCGCCTGCGGGCTGACCAGACGGCTGATCTCGTTCACACGCATCCAGGTGGCATGGCGTTGTTCACGCGCCACGCCACGTATGCCCACCGCCACCCAACCGGGCTCGGCCGATGCCCGTCGCACCACCACCGGCACATGCCCGCCCAGGGCGGCACGAGCCCAGGCCGGCGCCTCCTGTGGCAGGTGCTCGGGGCGCAGGCCCCAGAGCAGATCATGTGGACGGGGTGTGGGGTACATTGATGCGTTCTCTGTAGGGTGCGCCATGCGCGCCGTTTCGATTAATGGTGCGCACGGCGCACCCTACGGTGGCCGTACGCGACCTGTTCACCACTGCGCGCGCAAGGCCTCACGCACCTTCGAAGAAGCCGCGCGATTGGCGGCGCCCAGACGGTTGCGCAGATCGCGCGGGGCCTCGGCGATATCGGCCAATGTCCGGCTCAGGGCGTCTTTTACCCGCGACAGGTCAGCAGCCGTCGGCTGCGCGGCCTGCTGCACATCGAGCACCTCCGCGAGCAGGCCGAGCGAGGCGTAGTTGTCCAGGTCATAGGCCATCGGCGGCACGCTGGCGGCCAGCGCCTCCAGCTCGTCGACGCTGCGCAGGGTGATGCGCGCAGCGGCGGCCTTGCCCATGGCATGCACCATCACCCCGGCATCGCGCAGGGCGATCAGGCGGTTGGCCTGGTAGCCGTGAGCGAGGAAGGCGCCGGACATGGCCTTGCCGACCAGCAGACCGATCACCGCATGCCCGGCCAGACGAGCACGGGCATAGGCGTCTACCGCGCCAGCCAGCGCCTGATGAATGCCATAGGCTTCCTCGCGGCGGCCATAGGCCTGGCTCGGCACGTCGACAATGGCAATCAGCGCGCGCTTGTGCGGGTTATTACGATCCGCCTCGATCGCTTCATCCACCGCCTGGGCCAGGCCCCAGCCTTCGAGCAGGCCGACTTCGCCGTTGCGAGCGCGGGGGAAAGGATTGTTGGCGTCGGTGATCACCGCCAGATAGCGCACCGCCTGGCCAGCCAGTTCGCCATCGGCCACCCGTAGCGAGGCGGGCAGCCCGGGAATCGGCTGAGTGTTGCCGGCCAAGGCGTTGAACCAGTGCAGACCGCGTTGTTCTTGGACTGTGCTCATGTTCATGCTCCCTGGTAGGCGTTGCGCACGGTAGCGGCATCGGCCTGGACGGTGGTGTCGACAGCGCGCAGACGCTCAAGGAACCAGGCGTGGCGACGGCTGCGTTCCTGGGTCGGCTTGCCCTTGGCGAACAGCCCATGCAGCTCGCTGCGAATGGCCTCGACGTCATCGGCCACATAGCCATCGACCAGGTCACTGGCGTGACGCTGCTCACCGCCGGTCAGGCTCCAGATAAAGGGACGGTCGCGCGAGTCGTATTCGTCCAGCCCGGCTTCCTGCTCGATCACCTGTGGGCCGTTGAGGCCCAGACGCGCCTCGCGAGTGACCAGCAGGTAGCTGCACAGTCCGGCAGCGATGGACATGCCGCCGAAGCAACCGACCGGCCCGGCCACCAAGCCGATCACCGGCTGGTACTGGCGCAGCTCGACGATGGCGGCCTGGATCTCGGCGATGGCCGCCAGGCCCAGGTTGGCTTCCTGTAAGCGCACGCCGCCGGTTTCCAACAGCAGCACGGCGCGGGTCGGCGTGCCGTTACGGTTGTCCTCGGCAGCCAGCTCCAGGGCGCCGGCGATCTTCGCCCCGCCCACTTCGCCAAGACTGCCGCCCTGGAAGGCACCTTCGATGGCGATCACCACGGCAGGCGCGCCATCGATCAGCCCCTTGACCACCACCACACCGTCATCGGCCTGCGGCACGATGCCCTGCTTGGGCAGCCAGGGCGACATCAGCCGGGCGAACGGATCGAGCAGCTCGCGGAAGCTGCCGGCATCGAGCAGTGCGCGAGCGCGCTCGCGGGCACCGAGTTCAGTGAAGCTGCGCTGCGCCAGCAGGCGCGCAATGTTTTGCTCAGCCATGGTTCAGTTCCTCCAGGCCTTGCTCCAGGCGTAGGCGCACCACGCCCGGCGTGGCGCCAAAATCATGAATGGCGATATTCAGCGCAGGCAGCTGCTGCTCGCGGAACATGCGCTCGAACAAGAGCTGCCAGCGCGGCGCGCTGCCGTTCACCGAGGTCACCACCTGGATCGCCAGGGTGCCGGCCAGGCCAGGTTCGAGTAGCACTTCCAGGTCGCCGGAGCCAACGCAGCCCACCAGCGCACGACCCCTGGCCGGCTGCCCGGCGGGGAATTGAAAAGACAGGGTTTCCATTTCACAGACTCCCAAGCTGCGCCGGCAGGCCATGCTGCAGGCGGTCGAGGAACAGGGTGGCGGCGAGCAGATCGGCAGCGCCGCCAGGCGAGGCACGCAGGCGCAGCATGTCGCGTTCGAGGTCACGCAGCAGACGGCGACCATCGAGGCTGGCGCAACCGCCAGCGGCGAGCACTGCGCGGGCACCGCTCTGCATGCACGTCAGCCCGGCCATGCCGGCGCGATACAGCACGCAGGTGTCGGCCAGTTGGGTCATGATCGCCAGCAGCGCATCCAGGCGAGCGTTCTGCTCCCCGGCCCCGGCGGCGCGGCTGCGCGCCAGTTGCGGCAGCGCCTGCTGGATCACCGTAGGGAAGCCAAGCTGCGCTTCCTCACGGGCGCCATGAACGCCGTACAGACGGCAAACCTGCGCGCCATGGCTGTCGCCAGTGACGGGCGCGGCGCGGTCGTTGAGCAGGGCTAGGCGTGCGGCGCGCACGGCAACTTGTTCTGGTGTCAACTCACGGGATTCGAGTGCCGCAGCAGCACTGAGCAAACCCAGCGCCCAGATCGCACCGCGATGGGTGTTGACGCCGCCGGTGACGCGCAGCATCTCCACCTCACCTTCGCGACCGATGCGGCCGACGTCCTCACGCAGTGCCTGGTCGATGGCGCCGCGTTGCTGCGCGGCCTCGGCCATGGCCTTGAAGCTTGGCCACAAGGCCAGCGCCGAAGCGTGCATCAGGCCCAGGTGCAGATCGGTGTGTGCGCCGCTGCCGCGACGGTCGACCAGCCCCGGCTTGGGCGACAGGTCGGCCTCGTCGATCAGTGCGTCGACCGCCAAGTCGGCCAGCCAATCCCCTAATGAAAGCTGGGGTTGAATTGCAGTGAGTGCATTCATCACCAGCTCCTGAACTTGGCGGGCGGGTTGTACAGGCCGCCCGACCACTCGACCAGTTCGGCGATGCTCTTGGCCGCGAGCAATTCGCGGCGGGCATCGGTGCGGCGGATGCCGAGGTCTTCGGGCAGGGCGATCAGCCCTTCGCGGCGCATGCGCGCGGTTTCTTTCGGGTCATGACGTAGACCGATGGCGGTGACGCCGGCGACCGCAGCGATCATCGCCTGACGCTCTTCCAGGGTGCGCGCCTTGTACAGGTAGGCGATGCCTTCCTCGGTGAGCAGGTGGGTGACGTCATCGCCATAAATCATGATCGGCGCCAGCGGCATGCCGACCTTCTTCGCCATATCTACCGCATCGAGCTGCTCGACGAAGGTGGGTTTGCCGCCCTCCTGGAAGGTCTCGACCATCTGCACCACCAGCTTCTTACCGCGTTCGAGCAGCGGCGCTTCGCTGTCGCCAGGGCGCATGTCCAGCCAGGCAGGGGTCGAATGGCGCCGACCGCGCGGATCGTGGCCCATGTTCGGCGCACCGCCGAAGCCGGCCAAGCGACCCCGGGTCACTGTGGAGGAATGACCATCACCGTCCACCTGCAAGGTGGCGCCGATAAACAGGTCGACCGCGTACTGCCCGGCCAGCTGGCACATCATGCGGTTGGAGCGCATCGAGCCATCGCGACCGGTGAAGAACACATCCGGGCGCTGGGCGATATAGCCTTCCATGCCCAGCTCGGTGCCGAAGCAGTGCACGCTTTCCACCCAGCCGGTCTCGATGGCCGGGATCAGCGTCGGGTGCGGGTTGAGCGTCCAGTTGCGGCAAATCTTGCCCTTCAGGCCAAGCGACTCACCGTAAGTCGGCAGGATCAGCTCGATGGCGGCGGTGTTGAAACCGATGCCGTGGTTGAGCGACTGCACGTTGTGTTTTTCGTAGATGCCGCGGATCGCCATCATCGCCATCAGCACGTGCACCGACGTGATGTGGCGTGGGTCGCGGGTGAACAGCGGCTCGATGTAGAACGGCTTGTCCGCCACCACCACGAAGTCGACCCAGGAAGCGGGGATGTCCACGCGCGGCAGCTCGTCGACGATCTCGTTGACCTGAAAGATCACGATGCCGTCACTGAACGCCGTGGGCTCGACCAGCGCCGGGGTGTCCTCGGTGCTCGGGCCGGTGTAGATGTTGCCGTGGCGGTCGGCCTGGAAGCCGGCGACCAGCGCGACATTGGGGATCAGATCCACCAGCAGGCGCGAGTACAGCTCGATGTAGGTGTGGATGGCGCCGACTTCCATCTGCCCATCTTCAAGCAGTTGGCCGATGCGCAGGCTCTGCGGCCCGGCGAAGGAGAAGTCGAGCTTGCGGGCAATGCCGCGTTCGAACAGATCGAGGTGCTCGGCGCGGCTGACGCTGGGCATGATCATGTGCAGATCGTGCAGACGGCCAGGGTCGGCCTTGGCCAGCGAGCGGGAGAGGAAATCCGCCTGCTTCTGGTTGTTGCCTTCGAGCACCACGCGGTCGCCGGGGGCGATCAGCGCTTCGAGCGCGGCGACGATCTTGTCGCTGGGCAGGACCACGCCATCGGCGAGGTTGCGCACCTGATCGAGTCGCCGGGCTTTTTCAGCGCGACGACGCGACCACTGCGGCGGTGGGGATATTGTTGTTGTCATTGAAGACTCCACGAGTTCCGCTGTCGTGGAGACACATTAGGAGCGTGACCCTTGGGTCATCAATCAAGCAGCCGACGCAATCGTTACGTCTAGGTTAACGATTGCTCAACCGCGGGCGTCAGCGGCACCATCCAGCGTCGAACGAGAGGGCGTCTTGGCCACTTCCAAGCGGTCACGACCGCGTTGCTTGGCCTGGTAGAGCAGTTGGTCGACGCTGTTGAGGAAGTCCAATGGGCGGTCGTGGCCGCCCGGCACAATGGTGCCCACACCGAGGCTGATGGTGAGCAGGGACGACACCGACGAGCGCTCGTGGGCAATGCGTTGCTGGCGTACCTGCTGGCGGCAGCGCTCGGCAATATGGCGGGCGGCGGCCTCGTCGGTCTCCGGCAGCACCAGCACGAACTCCTCGCCGCCGAAGCGGCCGACAAAATCTCGGGGCCGGCTGGCCGCGCGGCTCAGGGCCTGGCCGACACTCTTCAGGCAATCGTCGCCCTGGATATGGCCGTAGTGGTCGTTGAACTGCTTGAAGTGATCGATATCCAGTAGGATCAGTGACAGCGGCTGCTGGGTGCGCTGGGCATTGGCCCATTCGGTGGCCAGCACGCTGTCGAACATGCGCCGGTTGGCCACACCAGTGAGGCCGTCCTTGTAGGAGTATTCCTCCAGCTGCTTCTGCAGGGTCAGCAGCTGCTCCTCGGTCTTCTTGCGCTCACTGATGTCGAACATGAAGCCGATCAGCGAGTCCACCTCGCCGTTGTCATCGCGCACCACGTGCACCACGTCGCGAATCCACACGTAATCGCCGGCGGCGGTCAGCGCGCGGTAGTCGGCCTCATGATCGACGCCGTTCTGTGATTGCGAGATGCAGAACTCCACCACCTTCTCGCGATCGTCCGGGTGCATGCGCGTCGCCCAGTCCTCGGCACTGACCCAACTGGCCTGCGACCAGCCCAACAGCGTCTCGATCTGCGGGCCGATGTAGGCGAAAGTCATGCTCTTCCAGTCGATCTTCCAGGGAATAGCCCGGGTGGACTCCAGCAGGGTCTTGTAGACCGCCTGATCAGTTGCTTCGCTCATGCCCGTCACCTCTGCTCGACTTGCGCTCTGTTATAGCGCAAATGCGGGTCGCCGAGGTGACGGCCCGGCGAATGGCTATCAGGCCTCTTTGGCCTGCAGACCGGCGTACAGGCGGGTCAGCTCGTTGAGCTGGCGGAACAGCGAGTCGGTGCTGACGGTGATCACGGTCGGCACGAAGTCCTGCGAGGCATGCAGGTCGATGCCTTTGAGGGTGAAGCCCCAGTGGGCACGGGCGCGACGCTGGGCGTTGGCGATTTCCTCGTTCGGCGTACCGCGGGCTTCCAGCTCCTTGAGGATGGTTTCGAAGTCGCTCACTGCTTTGTCCAGCTTGGCATCCAGGTCTGGCGCCTGCACATGCCAGGACTTGGCCATGTAGAGCATTGCGATGCGCTGGGTCTGCACGCGGGCCCAGCCGGTGCGGTGGACCGATGCGCCCATGGCGCCCAGGTGCTTGCCCATCAGCTCACTGACGGTCTGCGTCTGCTGCAACAGCTCTTCACTGGTCGCCAATACCTGCACGGCCTTGGCCTGTTCGGGTTTCGCCTCCAGCTGCTGACGGTAGGTGGCCCAGGTGCCGTCGATCTTGGCCAGCGCGGCCTTGATCTCGGCAGTCGGCGCGTAGGCGGTCAACGCCTTGTGACTGGCATCGAAGCGCTCGATGGTTTCCTGCAGCTGACGCTGGGCAGCATCCACGCGCACATCGGCACCGAGCATCAGGTAGTTCTTGGCCATGCGTTGGGTCAGCGAGCGCTGCAGACCGGCCATGTTCATGGCCTCGGAATCGCTCAACTGCGCCAGACTGGGCACGCTGACCAGTGCGGTGCAGGCAAGCAGGATGAGAGTCAGGTACTTCTTCAACACGTCGGTACTCCAAAATTCGAGAACAAGGCAATGCACCGGGAGCAGGCGCTACCGGCAACGGGTTGAACCCTTGAGTGCGGGGTTTTTATTGGAATGCGAGGGGCAGTTTCGACGGGCGCCAGGCCCAGATGCTGCGGAAAAGGGCGCAATGATAGCTGCTAAAACGCCATCATTCTGTGCGACCAGTCATGAAGCGGACGACTGGTCGCCCGCTCGGCTGCAGCAACCAATAAAAAAGCCGCCAGTCGCCATGAAACAAGGGGGAAAGCGACTGACGACTGAGGAATCACGCCCAGGCGATCAGGACAGCAGGCTGACCACGCTGGAACGGCTGATGTTGGCCTGGGCCACCACGGTCTGAGTCACCGCCGCATAGCTGCTTGGGCTGCGACGCATCAGGCTGAACACTTCTCCGGCGAAATCACGCGCCCATTCGCGCTCGTTCTGCTCGGCATGACGAGCGAGAAACTCGCGTATCTCATCCTGCCGATGACTGAGCTGCTCACGCAGCGAACCGATCTTGTCCAGCGCTGCGACCACTTCATCCAGTGCACGCCGTAGCTCACGGGCACCCTCCAGACGCGCCGCATCGGGCAGACGCAGCAGCTGTTCTTCCTGGCTGGCCAGCGGCGCGGTACTCGGCGGCGCCAGCTTGCCCTCACCCTGAACGCGCAGTTCGCCCTTGAGCTGCAGCCACTCGCTTTCACGGGCGCTAAACTTGAGCACGCCACCGTTATCGATTTCGGCGCGAATACCAGCTGGGCCGAGCCCAGCGTTGAAACGACGGAGAATCTGCTGCTCGCTCAAGCCCTCATCGAGCACCACCGCCAGCGGCTCGGACAGCTTACGCCCGGCACTGAACAGCAGGGTCTCCTTGCCGGCCTGCTGCACCGAGGCAATTGAGTCCAGCCCTTGCAGACTGAAGCGACTGCGCACTGGCTCGCTGAGACGCAATTTGAAGGTGGCATCCAGCGCTTCGCCGGAACGCAGGCTGCGTTCGGCGAGCAGCTTACTTACCTGTTCCAGCTCGTGTTTGATGCCTTCGCGTTCACCTACCTGAGCATTACTCAGCTCGCGACCGAGGCTGAGCTTGAGCTGACCGAGCCGCCCAGCCAGGTCGCCGAGGTAACTGTCGGCAGCCTGCATCGAGGTCAACTGCTGGTTGAGTTGCAGGTTGAAGGTGGCGCTCTTGCCACGCGGCTGTGACATAGCCTCAGCGGACAGCTGCTTGCGCTGGCGCTGCAAGGGTTGCTCGCCCTGCACTGGCCGACGGGCCTGGGGATCGAGCGCCGTGACGACCGGGAGCTGTTTGTCGACCTTGATCACCAATGCCACTCCTTACAGCAGGCTGAACAGCGACATCTGGTTGATCTTCAGATAAGTCTTCTGCGTCGCCCCCAGTGCCAGCTGGTAGTTGTTCAGGTCAATGGTAGCGCCGGCATAGTCCAGCTGCGAAAGCTCACCTTCGATCTTCTGATTGACCAGCGACACATCCTCATTGCTGTCGGTCAGCAGAGTCAGAGCGTTCTGCCGACCGCCGAGTTCGGTGATCGAGCTCATTACACGTCCATGTGCTTCATCTAGGGCGCCAAGAGTATCGACGATCTGCTGGCGCACGGCAGGGTCAGTGACATCCAGCGCCGGGTCCTGCAGGGTATTGATCAGGCCGTGCAGATCATTGAGCACATCGACACCAGCGCCGAAAACGCTGGCGGCAGTGACGTTCTCGTCGACCAGCACACCATTGGCCACGGCGGCCTGGCGGTGCTTGTCGTTACCGGTGACGCTGTAGGTCTGGGTCGCAGCATCGAAAGCCAGCGCCGGGATGTCACTGAGGGTACCGGAGAACAGGTAGCGCCCCTCCTCGTCACGCACGTTGGCGAAGCTGAAGAGGGTGTCTTCGATGATAGACAACTCACCGGCCATGGCCGCAAGGTCTTCGCTGGTGTTCGAACCATTGGCCGCCCACAGCAACAGGTCACGCACGTTGAGCATGGCATCGGAGGTGGACTTGAGGTTGGCCTCCTGGGTCGACAGGCTGCCGGACACGTTGGCGATGTTCTTGCGGAACTGCTCCAGGCTCGCCTCTTCACGTTGCACGCGCAACACGCGCACGCTGGCTATGGGATCGTCCGACGGTAGCAGAATGCGCTTGCTGGTCGCCATCTGCTGCATCAGTTTGCCCAGCTCGGCAGAACTGGCGTTCATCGAGCTGTGCATCATCGAGGTGATCTGCGAGTTGGTGATGCGCATCATGGCTGAATCTCTCTGAAAACCGCGTCAGAACGCGGAAAGCATGTCGTCGAACAACTGGTTGGCGGTGCTGATCACCTTCATGTTGGCCTGGTAGGCCTGCTGGTAGGTCATCAGGTTGACCGCCTCCTCATCCAGGCTCACCGCGCTGACGCTATCGCGCTGCGACTGTGCCTGCTGAGTCACGGCAGTCGCCGACTTGAGGTCAGCCTGGTTCTGCCGGCTGTCGCTGGCGACCTGGCCGAGCAGGCCCGCGTAAGCGTCGTTGAGGGTGACCTGGCTGCCACCCAAGGTAATGGCCTGGTTCTTCAGACCGAGCAGATCGAGCAGCACTTCGTTGTTGCCGGTTTCGCCGGCCGCTGAGGAGAACGCCAGTTGTTCAGCGGTCAATGGCTCGATGCGCAGCAGCGCGGTAGTGCTGGTGGGGTCATAGACGAACAACGGCTGGCCGGGGTTGCCGTTGAGATCGAAGCCTGTGGCGAGCACGTCATTGACCATCTGCGCCAACTGGCCGGCCATGTCGTGCAAGGCGTCCAGATTCGGCCGCAGGTTGCTGTACTCGACGTCGTAGAGGCCACCGAAGGCGCCGCCAAAGCCATCCTGACGTAGCGGAAAGCTGGTACCGGCGAAGGCCAGGCTGACTTCCTGCTCACCGCTAGCGGTCATCGCTACCTTGAGCTGGCCGGCGGTCGGGCCGGCCACCAGCGGCTGGCCGTTGGCCAGGGCAACGCTGACCGAGCCATCCGGCACTTCGTTGATGCGCAGTTTGGCGAATTGGCTGAGCTGGCCGATCAGGCTTTCGCGGTGATCGCGCAGCGCGGTGCTGTCACCCTTGACCGACTCGGTCTCGACGATCTTCTTGTTGAGCAGCGCGATGTTCTCGGTCAGGCCGTTAATCTCGGTGGCCATGGCCGTACGCTGCTCCTGCAGCGCCTTGACCTGCGCATCGATGTTGCTGCTCAGGCCGTTGAAGCGCTGCGCAAGGTTGCCGGCCTCGCTCACGATCTGCTGGCGCAAGGCGATGGAGCCGGGCGTGGCGCTGGCTTCGCTGAGCGCTGCGAAGAACTGGTCGAGACCGGCACTGATGCTCGAACCGGTGCCAGACATCAGTGCTTCCAGTGCGGTCAGGTACTGCTGCGAAGCGCCGTAGAAGTTCTCTTCGGTAGTCGCACGCCACAGCTGCTGATTGTGGAACTCATTGGTCATGCGACGAATGCTGATCACCTCAACCCCACCGCCGACGCTCAACCCGCCCTGCCCAGCCAGCGACCCGGTGATGGTCTGCAGGCGGCTGAAACCGGGCGTATTGACGTTGGCGATGTTCTGCCCGGTAGTGGCCAGGGCGACCTGGCTGGCACGCACGCCGCTGTAGGCAATCTGGTTGAGGATGCTCACGACTTAGGACTCCTGACGCTCGAAGCGCATCGGCTGAGCGAAGGCTGCCAGACGCAGCACGCGGGCATCGTCGGCAGCGGATTGGGCTGATACTGAAGACAGGGCGACGGAATCTCCGACGGACTTAAATTCGCCACGAGTCAGCACCTGCTTGCTGGCAACAGCACCGAGCAGCAGACCACTGTCGGCACTCAGAGCACTGGCCAGCTGCTGGCGGGTCTGCGCGCTGAGCGAGGTCTGCTGCTGTACGTCGTCCTTGACCGGTGTTTCACGGCTGACCAGATCGCCGAGAATCTTGCGCGTATAGTCGCGGGTTTCCTGAAACGGGATGCGCTCGATCCAAGCGCCCGTGCCGATCTCGCCGCTGCGCGGGTCGCCGTTGACCTTCAGCCACTCGTCGACACGACCGGGGCCGGCGTTATAGGCCGCCAGCGCCAACGCCTGATGGCCGTCATAACGCTGCAGCATCTTGTCCAGGTAGGCACTGCCCAGGCGCTTGTTGTAGCCGGCATCGCTGGTTAGGCGCGCCTCATCGAACGGCAGACCGAGTTCGGTGGCCATCTCCCGCGCGGTGTCCGGCATCAACTGCATCAGGCCACGCGCGCCCTTGGGCGACACAGCATCAACGCGTCCAGCCGACTCCTGCTGGATGACCTTGTCAACCAGGGCGAGAAAGCCCGCCGAGCCTTTGTCCCAGACGTTGCCCAGACCATCGACACCGCGCTGCCAGGTCGCGCGCAGCGGTTCCAGCAGGCTGCTGCCGGAGCGCTGTGGCAGCTCGGCCGACTGCGCCGCCAGCGCCGCGCCCTGCAGATCCGGCGCCCCACCCGCACCACCGGACAGCTGCTTGACCAGCATGTCGGCGATGCCAGTCTGCTTGCGCCCGGCCAAGGTTTCGGCCAGCACTTCGTCGTAGAAGTCGCGCATGGTGTCCATCTCGCGGCTGCGCATCGGGTTGCCTTCGGCGAGCACATCGCTGGCCTTGCGCATCTGCTTGAGGATTTGCTGCAGGAACAGCGCCTCAAACTGCTCGGCCGCGGCCTGCAGCTGCTGCTCGCGAGCGGTGCCAATACCGTCGGCACTGCCACGGTGGCTGCTCATGTGTTGGGCGAGGGAAACGATGCTCATGGCTCAGATCACGATCAGTTCAGCGTTTAGGGCACCGGCCTGCTCCAGCGCTTGGAGGATGCTCATGACATCGTCCGGGGTGGCGCCGAGGCTGTTCACGGTGTTGATGATGCTGTCCAGGCTGGCACCTTCTGGCCACTTGAACATGGCGTTCTTGTCCTGGCTGACGGCCACGTCGGAGCGCGGCACTACGGCGGTCTGGCCACCGGAGAAGGCGTTGGGCTGGCTGACCTGAGGATTCTCGCTGATGGTCACGGTCAGCGTGCCGTGAGCCACGGCGGCGGCCTTGACCCGCACGCCCTGGCCGACCACCACGGTACCGGTGCGGCTGTTGAACACCACCTTCGGTCGCTCACGCCCTTCCTCCACATCCAGACCTTCGAGCATGGCCATGAAGCCGATACGCTGGGTGCTGGTGATCGGCGCGCGGATGGAAATCTTGGTCGAGTTCAGCGCGCTGGCGGTGCCGCTGCCGAAGCGTCCGTTGACCGCTTCGACCACCTTGGCGGCAGTCTGGAAGCTGGGCTGGCGCAGGTTGAGCATGACTTCGTCACGGGTACTGAAATCGCTGGGGATCATCCGCTCGACGGTGGCGCCATTGGGTACGCGGCCGCTGTTGGCGGAGTTGATCGCCACGCTGGAGCCGCTCTGCCCGGTGGCATTGAGGCCGCCGACGACGATGGCGCCCTGAGCCAGGGCGTAGGTTTCACCGTCGACACCCTGCAGCGGCGTCATCAGCAACTGGCCGCCACGCAGACTCTTGGCGTCCCCCAGCGAGGCGACGGTGATGTCCACGGTCTGCCCCGGGCTATAGGACGGCGGAATTTCTGCGGTCACGGTCACCGCCGCGACGTTCTTCAACTTGGGGTCGACGTTCGGCGGCAGGTTGATGCCGAACTGCTTGATCATGTTGGCCACCGACTGGCTGGTGAAGCGCACCTGGTTCTTGTCGCCGGTGCCGTCCAGGCCAACCACCAGACCGTAGCCGATCAATTGGTTGCCGCGAATGCCTTCGATGTCCACCAGATCCATCAACGGCACGGCCTTGGTCGACAGTGGCCAACCCAGGACACAGGCGACGAGAATACGTTTGATCATGGTCTGGGCCTCAGAGCGGGAACAGCGGGCTGGTGAAGAAGCGCGTCAGCCAACCCGCCGAGTTGCTGTCACTGAGCACACCTCGGCCGGCGTAGGAGATGCGCGCGTTGGCCACGTTCTGCGAGGACACCTGGTTGCCTCGGTTGATGTCGTCCATACGTACCAGGCCGACCAGGCGGATGTACTCGTCTCCCTGGTTCAGGCGCAGGGCCTTCTCGCCCTTGATCAACAGCGTGCCGTTGGGCAGCACTTGATGCACGGTCACGGCGATGGAGCCACGCAGGGTGTTCTGCTGCGAGCTGCGCGCCGAACCGTTGAAATCGCGCTCGGCCTCGGCGGAGCTTTCCAGGCGGTCGTAGGCTTTGCCCAGCACCGTGGGGATGCCGATGGCGGCACTGGAGGTCTTGCCGAAGCTGGTGCCGGCGCTCTTGCTCGACTGGGTGGATTCGTCGAGTACCACGGTGAGGATGTCGCCGACCCGCACCGCGCGCTTGTCGCCGATCAACGAGCCGCTGTAGCCACTGCGGAACAGCCCGCCACCGGTGCTCGGCGGCACACTGTAGTCCAGCTGCAAGGGTTCGTAATGGCTCGAGTCTTCGTCGGGCAGCATCTCGTTGAAGCTGGCACAACCACCCAGAGTCAGCAGCAGAACGAGCGGGATCAGGCGCTTCATGGCGGTCACACGGTCTGGTTGAGGAACTGCTGCATGCCGGAGGCGGCATCGAGCACCTTGGCGTTGGCCTCGTAGGCGCGCTGGATGGAGATCATCGCCACCATGGCCTCGACCACCTGCACGTTGGAGCCTTCCAGCACACCCTGCTTGAGGTTGCCCAGGCCCTCTTCACCCGGTACGCCTTCGACCGGCTCGCCGCTGGCCACGGTCTCGCGGTAGAGGTTGCCGCCGAGGGCTTCGAGGCCACCCGGGTTGGTGAAGTTGACCAGGGTGATCTGGCCCAGCTCGGACGGCAGGCTATCGCCGGCCAGCACGGCAGTGACGATGCCGTCGCTGCCCACGGTGAAGCGGCTGCTGCCGGCCGGCACTTCGATGGCCGGGTTCAGCGGCAAGCCTTGGGAATTGACGATCATGCCTTCGGCATTGAGCTGCAATTGGCCGTTCTCGGTGTAGTAGATATCGCCGTTGGGCGCCTCGACCTGGAAGAAGCCGGCACCGACGATGGCCAGATCCATCGGCTGGCCGGTGGTCTGGATGCTGCCTTCGGTGAACACCTTCTGCGTGCCGGCCACGCGCACACCGCTGCCAAGCTGGATGCCCGAAGGCACGGTGTTGACCTCATCGGCCTGCGCACCCGGCTGCAGTTCGATGGCGTAGAACAGATCCTCGAACACCACGCGGTCGCTCTTGAAGCCATTGGTGTTGACGTTGGCCAGGTTGTTGGCCACGGCGCTCATGGCCTTGTCCTGAGCGGCCAGGCCGGTCTTGCTGACCCAAAGTGCGGAACTCATGTCGTGTCTCCTCTGTACCTGTAGCCCGGATGCAATCCGGGGAAATCGTCGTTTCTCGTCACCCGTAGGGTGGACCGGGCGGTGCTCCGCTGTAGGGTGGGCTTCAGCCCACCATTGCAGAGCGAGCCAGGTGGGCTGAAGCCCACCCTACGACTTCGCCCCGGCGAACCCTCAACTGCCGCGAATCATCCGGTTGCCGGCTTCGGACAGATCCTCGGCGGCCTTCATCATCTTCACCTGGGTCTCGAACAGGCGGTTCAGGCTCATGGTCGCCACCAGTTGGTCGATGGCGCCGACGTTGCTCGCCTCGAGATAACCGGAGACCAGCACCGGTGTCTCCATGCCCTCGGCCGGTTGACCGTCGGTGCGCGTCAGCAGACCGCTGGCGTCCTTGCTCAGGTCGGCAGCATCGACATCCACCACGCGGATGCGATCGACCTCGGCGGTGACGAAGTCACCACGCGGGATCACCGACACGGTGCCGTCACGGCCAATGTGCAGGCTGTCGTACTCGGGCAGCACGATGGGGCCACCCTCGCCCAGCACAGCGCGGCCGTTCAGGGTCAGGCGCAACTCGGCATCGACCTGCAGCGCGCCGTTGCGCGTGTAGCGCTCGGCGCCTCCATCACCTTCGACGGTGAACAGGCCGCGGCCCTGGATCGCAATGTCGAGGTCGCGGCCGGTGGCCATCAGCTCGCCGGGCGCCAGGTTGACGCCGTTGTTCTTCACCCGCGCCAGGTGTCGGCTGTCGTAGCCGTAGCCTTCCACGGCGACGGCCTGGGCCTGTTCGAGATCGGCGCGAAAGCCGGGGGTGTTGACGTTGGCCAGGTTGTTGGCACGCACCGTGAGCGAGCTCATGGTGCGGCTGGCGGCAGTCATTGCGGTATAACCGAGACGGTCCATGGATCAGCCTCAGATCGCGCCGAACAGCACTTGGGTGAGTTCCTTGTTGGTGGTCAGCACCTTGGTGTTGGCCTGGTAGTTGCGCTGCCCCTCCATTAAGCCGACCAGTTGCTGGGTCAGGTCGACGTTGGAGTTCTCTAACGAACCAGCCACCAGCGCGCCGAACGGACCGACACCGGGCACACCGATCAGCGCGGCGCCAGAATCGGCGGTCTCCACCCAGGCAGTACCGCTGATGTTCTTCAGGCCGCCGGCGTTGGCGAAGGTAGCCAGCGCCACCTGACCCTGGAGCATGCGCTGGCCGTTGCTGTAGTTGGCATAGACCATGCCGTCCTTCTCCACCGACAGGCCGGTCTGCTCGCCCGCCGCGTAGCCGCTGGCGCGGTTGGTGGTGACGACGAAGTCGGAGCCGTACTGGCTGGAGTTGCTGTAGTCGATGGCGACGGCCATCGGGTCGACGCCCGGCAGGGCGAAGCCGACGTTGACCGGACCGACCGGCGCGGTGAGCGTGCCATTGGTGCCGAAGGTCAGCGCCTGCGGGCCGCCGACGGCGGTGTTGCCCTGGTAGTAATAGGCATCCCAGGTGTTGTCGCCAGTCTTCACGAAGTACTGGGTGAGGGTGTGTTCCTTGCCCTGCGAGTCGAACACCTTGGTGGTGTAGGTGGAGTTGTAGGTGTTCACATCCGCCGGGTCGAACGGCGCAGTGGCCGGTACGGTCTGGTTGGAATCCAGGTTCATGACGAAGGCCAGGGTGTCGGTGGCGCGGGCCGGCAGGTTGGCGTTCTGCAGTTGCAGGTCGCCCATGGCGCCGACTAGCAGGTTACCGGCGGCGTCCACAGGATAGCCCTGCAGGGTCTGCCCGGCGGCGTTGACAATGTTGTTGTCCTTGTCGGCGCCGAACACGCCGGCGCGGGTATAGCTCAGGTCGCCATTGGTGTCGCGGGTGACGAAGAAGCCGCCGCCGGAGATGGCAAGATCCAGGCTGCGCCCGGTAGTCACCAGTGAGCCGCCCTGGCTGATGCTCTGGGTGGTGGCCAGCACCTCCACACCCATTGCCTGGCTATCGGCGTAGATGCTGCCGAACTCGGTACGCGAGGACTTGAAGCCGGTGGTACCGGCGTTGGCGATGTTGTGGCTGATGGTGTTGAGCTGTTCGTTGACGGCGCTGAGGCCGGTCATGGCGATGTTGAAACTCATGGCGACTGGACCTTTGAATTGAACGAATGGGAAGGTTCAGAGCAGACCGGCGGTCTGCGTCTGGCCAAATTCGGTGATGTTGTAGAAAGGCACGGAACCAACGCCAATGACTTCCAGTACCGGGCCTTCGGCGCTGACACGTACCTGGGTGACGCGCCCGGCCACCTCCACCTTCGGGTACTCGCCGCTGTCGCTTTTGACCTCGACCTTGTAGCTGCCCGGCGCCAGGCCCAGGGCGTTGGGGTCCAGCTCGAAGGGCACGCGCCCCGGCGCCTGGGAGCCGAGGTCGATTTCCTTCTTCACGCCATTGCTGTCGGTGACCACCAGGGCCAGCTTGCCGGCGGCATGCTCGAGGTTGATCTCGCCCTTGACCTTGTCCGCGCCCAATTCCAGCTGCTCGGTCGCCACCTTCACTTCCTGGCCGACCAGGCCGGCAGCGGTGAGGGTCTGCAGGTTGTCCAGCAGCACCAGGTTGCTCTTGCTCAGCGAGGCCATGTTTTCCAGGCTCTTGACCTGGCTCATGGCGGCGAACTGGTTGAGGAACTCGGTGCTGTCCACCGGCTTGGTCGGGTCCTGGTTCTGGATCTGAGCGACCATCAGGGTGAGAAAGTTGTTTTCCAGCTGGGTCGCGTCACTGACGTTGACCGCCTGCTTGACCGCTTCGTCGATGCTGTAAGCGGGATTGCTCTGGCTGTTATTACTGACCGTGGCCATCAGGATTCTCCGAGCTTGAGCAGGCCCTGCTGCATGCTTTTCAGGCGGTTGAGCACCTCGACACTGGTCTCGAAGCTGCGGGTGGCCGACATCATGTCGGTCATCTCCTCGATCTGATCGATGTCGGCGTAGAACACGTAGCCTTTGTCATCGGCCAGGGGATTGTCCGGCTCGTAGCGACGCACCGGTTCACGACCGGCAGTGACCACGTCGAGCACCTGCACATGAGCACCGCCCATGCCAGCGCTGCGAGTCAGCTGGTCGTTGTTGTAAACGGCGGCAAATACCGGCTTGCGCGCCTGGTACACGTCCTCGGCGCTGGCCGCGGCCGAGTCGGCGTTGGCCAGGTTGCTGGCCACGGTGTTGAGGCGCACGGTCTGCGCGTTCATTGACGAGCCGGCGATACGGTAGATGGAGTCGAAAGCCATGATCAGCGCCCCTCGATAGCCTGTTTCAGGCCGCGGAATTTCATGCTGAGAAAGGTCAGGCTGGTCTGGAAGTCCATGCTGTTCTTGGAGAACGCGGCCTGCTCCACACTCAGCTCGACGCTGTTGCCGTCCTGCGACGGCTGGGTCGGCACGCGGTACTTGAGATCCACCGTGCTGGCGATGAATGCTTGCTGCGGATCGAGACGCTGCATCTCGCCGGCAAAGTCAATGTCACGGGCGAGAAAGCCCGGCGTGTCTTCATTGGCCAGGTTGGCGGCGAGAAGCTCGCTGCGCTGCATGCGCAGCTCGATCGCCCGCGAATGCAGGCCCACCACATCATCAATCCGTATACTCATTCACCGGTACCCTTAGCCCAAGGTTGTGCCCAGGTGCCTTGAGCACAAAGCGTGCCCACCCCATGAGAGAGCAGTAATTCATTGATTTATAATGATTTTTCAAGACATATCAGTGGTTTCTGTGTCACCCTTTTTCCGCATCGAGCAGGCGCTGGGAAAAAAAGCGGAAAGGTTTTTTCCGCCTGCGCGTCGCTGCTTTTCCTCTTCGCCGTATCGACCTCGGCGACCGCGCAGGTTGAGGCGAATGCCGCCAGCCAGATCGATCAGGCCGTGACAGTGCACATGCAGCAGAAGCTGACCGAGGAAGCCCGACGCCAGTCCTGGCAGGGGCAGCGCCACAGCCTCGACACCACCTTGCTCAATAGCGCAGAACGCCTGCCGACTTGCACCCAGGCGCTGAGCGTGGCGGTCAGCAGCACCGATCCCTCACCCTTGTCGCGACAGCGCCTGGACGTAAGCTGCGCAGACGCTTCCGGCTGGAATGTCACAGCGCTGGTGCAGGCCAACGTGTTCTTACCCGTGGTACATGCCGCACGAGTGATCGAGCGCGGCCAGACCATCAGCGGCGAACAGCTGCAGTTGCAGGAGGTGAACATTGGCAAGACGCCGCGCGGCTTCTACAGCAGCCTCGACGAGGTGATCGGCCAGGGCGCCAAACGCCGCGTACGCGCCGGCCAGCTGATCGCGCCGAACCTGCTCGCCGCGCCCCTGCTGATCCGCCGAGGTCAACAGGTGACAATCATCGCCAGCCAGGACGGTATCTCCGCCTCGGCCACCGGCGAGGCCCTGGCCAATGGCCGTGAAGGCGAAGTGATCCGCGTACGTAACCTCGGTAGCCAGAAGGTGATCGAGGCGCAGGTAGTGGAAGAAGGGGTGGTAACCAGTACCTTCAGATAGCGTCGATGCGTAGGGTGAGCCGCGCGCGCCATAGCGTCGGCACGTCAGTCGGGTGCAACCCGCCACCGTCATCAGGCGGGTTTCTCCCGTCCTACGCCCAGCCCTCCAGACGCATGGTGGCGCGCACCAGGCGCTGCTCTTCCTGCTCGATCTCCTGCAGGTTGTCGCGAATGCTGTGGATGTGGTCGCGCGCGGCGCGCTGGGCTTGTTCCGGTAGGCGTTCGATCACCGCGTGGTAGAGGCGTGAATGCTGGCGGTCGATCTGGCGCTTCTGCGCCGGGCGGTGATAGAGGTTGTTCACCGAGGCGAACACGGTGCTGAGCATCAGGTCGGTCAGCGATTGCAGAGTGTGCACCAGCACCGGGTTGTGCGAGGCCTCGCAGATGGCCAGGTGGAAGGCATGATCGAGGCGCGCATGCTCGCGCGGGTCGACCGGATTTTCCTGCGCATGGGCTGCCAGCATTTCCTCGTAACGCCGGGTCAGCAGGACGAAATCCGCATCGGTACCACGCAGCGCTGCGAGGCGCGCCGACTCGCCTTCGAGCAGGCCGCGCACCTCCAGCAGGTCATACAGGGTGCGCGGCTGCGAGTTGAACAGGTGCATCAACGGGCTGGCGTCGCGCTCGCCACTGAGTTTGGCCACCCGTGAATCACGGCCCTGCGCCGTTTCGATAATGCCGCGACCACGCAGCACCTTGAGCCCTTCGCGCAGGGCCGAACGGGAGATGCCCAGCTTCTCGCACAGACGCCGCTCCGACGGCAGCGGCTGCCCGACCTTGAGTACGCCGTCGACGATCAGCCGCTCGATGCGCTCGGCCACCACATCACTGACCTGTCGCCGTGCGACACCCAGTTGCCCGTCCATTCGCCACCTCCACAGCACTGGTCGTACCAATTTTTAACGCCCACCTTAGATCGTGCGTGCGCCAGCAGGCAAGCCCCATTGAATAAGCCCCCGGAGCGATCCAGGGCGAAAGGCTGACGAAAGAAACTGGTCCTACCAGCACTAAAGAGGATGGACGTAAAAATGCAGGTGGCCTAAAGATGCAGGCCAAGGTCGCGGCATGACCGCCAATAACAACAACGTCCACGATTGAGCCTGCCATGAGCATTCTGTACGACGAGCGCGTCGACGGCGCGCTACCCACGGTCGACAAGGCCGCCCTGCTCGCCGAGTTGCGCCAGCGCCTGCCCGACCTCGACATCCTGCACACCCAGGAAGACCTCAAGCCCTACGAGTGCGATGGCCTCTCTGCCTATCGCACCACGCCCATGTTGGTGGTGCTGCCCGAGCGTATCGAGCAGGTGCAGCAGTTGCTCCAACTCTGCCATGCCCGTGGCGTGCCAGTGGTGGCGCGCGGTGCTGGCACCGGTTTGTCTGGCGGCGCGTTGCCGCTGGAGAAAGGCATCCTGCTGGTGATGGCACGCTTCAACCAGATTCTCGAGATCAACCGCGAAGGTCGCTTCGCCCGCGTGCAGCCCGGTGTGCGCAACCTGGCAATCTCCCAGGCTGCAGCGCCATTCGACCTGTATTACGCCCCCGATCCGTCTTCGCAAATCGCCTGCTCCATCGGCGGCAACGTCGCCGAGAATGCCGGCGGTGTGCACTGCCTGAAGTACGGCCTGACCGTGCACAACCTGCTCAAGGTCGACATCCTCACCGTCGAAGGCGAGTTCATGACCCTCGGCAGCGAAGCCCTGGACGCCCCCGGCTTCGACCTGCTGGCGCTGTTCACCGGCTCCGAAGGCATGCTCGGCATCGTCACCGAGGTGACGGTCAAGCTGCTGCCCAAGCCGCAAGTGGCCAAGGTGCTACTGGCGGCCTTCGACTCGGTGGAAAAAGCCGGCCGCGCGGTCGGCGACATCATCGCCGCTGGCATCATTCCTGGTGGGCTGGAGATGATGGACAACCTGGCGATTCGCGCCGCCGAGGATTTCATCCATGCCGGCTACCCGGTGGAGGCCGCAGCCATTCTGCTCTGTGAGCTGGACGGCGTCGAAGCCGATGTGGCCGACGACTGCGAACGCGTCCGTGAGGTGTTGGAAAAAGCCGGTGCCACCGAAGTACGCCTGGCCCGCGACGAGGCCGAACGGGTGAAATTCTGGGCCGGGCGCAAGAACGCCTTCCCCGCGGTCGGGCGCATCTCGCCGGACTATTACTGCATGGACGGCACCATCCCGCGTCGCGAGCTACCCGGCGTGCTGCGCGGCATCGCCGAGTTGTCCGAAGAATACGGCCTGCGCGTGGCCAACGTGTTCCACGCCGGCGACGGCAACATGCACCCCTTGATCCTCTTCGATGCCAACGTGCCCGGCGAGCTGGAGCGCGCCGAAGCCATCGGCGGCAAGATCCTCGAACTCTGCGTCAAGGTAGGCGGCAGCATCACCGGCGAGCACGGCGTCGGCCGCGAGAAGATCAACCAGATGTGCGCGCAGTTCAACAGCGACGAGATCACTCTGTTCCACGCAGTAAAGGCGGCGTTCGACCCGAGCGGCCTGCTCAATCCGGGCAAGAACATCCCCACCCTGCACCGCTGCGCCGAGTTCGGCGCCATGCATGTGCACCACGGCCAACTGCCCTTCCCGGAACTGGAGCGTTTCTGATGTCGCATGATTTCGACGCCAGCGCCGCGCTGCTGGAACAGGTCAACCACGCGCTGAACAGCGCCACGCCACTGCGCATCCAGGGCAGTGGCAGCAAGGCTCATCTGGGCCGCGCCACTGCCGGCGAAGTGCTCGACACCCGCCTGCACCGTGGCATCGTCAGCTATGACCCAACCGAGCTGGTGCTTACCGCCCGTGCCGGCACGCCGCTCAGCGAAATCGAGGCAGCACTGGAAGCGAACAACCAGATGCTGCCGTGCGAACCTCCACACCTGGGCGATGGCGCCACCCTCGGTGGCATGGTCGCCGCCGGCTTGTCCGGCCCGCGTCGGCCCTGGGCCGGTTCGGTGCGCGACCAGGTACTCGGAACCCGTGTGATCACCGGCCAGGGCAAGCTGCTGCGCTTCGGCGGCGAGGTGATGAAGAACGTCGCCGGCTACGACCTGTCGCGCCTGATGGCCGGTAGCTTCGGCTGCCTCGGCCTGCTCGCCGAGGTGTCGATCAAGGTGCTACCCAAGCCGCGCCAGGTACTCAGCCTGCGCCTGCAAGTGGACGCCCTGCATGCGCTGAACAAACTCGCCGAATGGGGCCAGCAGCCGCTGCCGATCAGCGCCGCCAGCCACGACGGTGCAGCGTTGCACCTGCGTCTGGAAGGCGGCGAAGGCTCGGTTCTGGCCGCGCGCCAACGCCTCGGTGGCGAAGAGATCGACAACGGTTACTGGCATGAGCTGCGCGAGCAACGCCTGCCGTTCTTCAGCGCCAGCGGCACGCTGTGGCGCCTGTCGCTGCCGGCCAACAGCGGCCTGCTCGACCTGCCCGGCCGCCAGTTGATCGATTGGGGCGGCGCGCAGCGCTGGCTCAAATCCGACGCCGATGGCGAACTGATCCAGCGCGTGACCGCCAAGCTCGGCGGCCACGCCACCTGCTTCACCGCCGGCCAGGCACAACCCTTCCAGCCGCTGGCAGCAATGCTGCTGCGCTACCAGCGCCAGTTGAAGAACCAGCTTGATCCCCAGGGCATCTTCAACCCTGGCCGCATGTACGCCGAGGTATAAGACGTGCAGACCAATTTGAGTGAACAGGCCAAGCGCCTGCCGCGCGCCGAAGAAGCCGAACGCATCCTGCGCTCCTGTGTGCACTGCGGCTTCTGCAACGCCACCTGCCCGACCTATCAGTTGCTCGGCGACGAGCTGGACGGCCCGCGCGGGCGTATCTATCTGATCAAGCAGATGCTCGAAGGCAATGAGGTCACGGCCAAGACCCAGCAGCACCTGGATCGCTGCCTGACATGCCGCAACTGCGAGACCACCTGCCCGTCCGGCGTGCAGTATCACAACCTGCTGGATATCGGCCGTGAAGTGGCCGAGCAGGCGGTGCCGCGGCCCTTGAATGAGCGCCTGCTGCGCCAGGGCCTGCGCGCCGTGGTGCCGCGCCCGGCATTGTTCAAGGCGCTGACCCAGACCGGCCTGGCCCTGCGCCCACTGCTGCCGGCCACACTCAAGGCCAAGCTGCCACGCGAGATTCGCCCGGCCAAACCACGTCCGACGCCGCAGCATGCGCGCCGCGTGCTGATGCTCGAAGGCTGCGTGCAGCCGGGGCTGTCGCCCAACACCAACGCCGCCACCGCACGCGTGCTGGATCGCCTGGGCATCAGCGTCACGCCGATCCGCGAAGCCGGCTGCTGCGGCGCCGTCGACTATCACCTCAACGCCCAGGAAGCAGGGCTGCAGCGCGCGCGGCAGAACATCGACGCCTGGTGGCCAGCCATCGAAGCCGGTGCAGAAGCCATCGTGCAGACCGCCAGCGGCTGCGGCGCCTTCGTCAAGGACTACGGCCACCTGCTCGCCGGTGACCCGGCTTATGCGAGCAAGGCAGCGCGAGTCAGTGCCCTGGCCAAGGATCTGGTCGAGGTGCTGCAGAACGAACAATTGGAACAGCTGCAGGTCCGCGCCGAACAGCGCCTGGCCTTCCATTGCCCCTGCACCCTGCAACACGCGCAGAAACTCGGCGGCGCAGTGGAAGGCGTGCTGACGCGCCTCGGTTTCGGCCTCACCGCCGTGCCGGACGGCCACCTGTGCTGCGGCTCGGCCGGCACCTATTCGCTGACCCAGCCAGAGCTGTCCAGGCAGCTTCGCGACAACAAGCTGAACGCCCTGGAAAGCGGCAAGCCCGACGCCATCGTCACCGCCAACATCGGCTGCCAGAGCCACCTGGATGGCGCCGGGCGCACGCCGGTAAGGCACTGGATCGAAATTGTCGAAGAGGCGATGAGCTAAAAGCCTGAACCCTCTCCCCCCGGCCCCTCTCCCATGAATGAGAGAGGGGAGAAAAGCCAAGAACGAGGTATGCCATGCAACACAAAGCCGTACTCAGCCAGAGCGAAGTCAGCCAGATCCTCCAGGCCGCCCGCAGCGAAGCACAGCAACAGGGCTGGGCCGTGGCCATCGCCGTGGTCGATGACGGCGGCCATCCGCTGGCCCTGGAACGCCTCGACGGTTGCGCGCCGATCGGCGCCTACATCGCCACCGAAAAGGCCCGTAGCGCCGCCATCGGTCGTCGCGAAACCAAGGGCTACGAGGACATGGTCAACGGCGGGCGCAGCGCCTTCCTCAGCGCGCCACTGATCACCTCGCTGGAAGGTGGTGTACCGATCGTGATCGAAGGCCAGGTAGTCGGTGCCGTCGGCGTGTCCGGGGTCAAGGCCGAGCAGGACGCGCAGGTGGCCAAGGCCGGGATAGCAGTGCTGTAAGCAGCGCGCATCGTTTTCTCCCCTCTCCCTAACCCTCTCCCCAGAGGGGCGAGGGGACTGATCGAGGCGAGACGAAATTCATAGGCATCCCACGCAACCGGATGCAGACAGGAGAACAGAGAAATGACCGAACGCGTGCAATGTCAGCGCCTGCAGGTGGCCGCCGAACTCAAGCAATTCATCGAGAGCGAAGTGCTGCCCGGCAGCGGTATCGAGGCTGCAGCCTTCTGGAGCGGTTTCGATGCGCTGGTGCACGACCTGGCGCCGCGCAACCGTGCCCTGCTGGCCGAGCGCGACCGTCTGCAGACCGAGCTGGATGCCTGGCACCGCGCCAACCCCGGGCCGATCCGCGACATGAACGCCTACCGCACCTTCCTCGGCTCTATCGGCTATTTGCTGCCGCAGCCGAAGCAGGTCAAAGCGACCACTACCAACGTCGACAGCGAGATCGCCACCCAGGCCGGCCCACAACTGGTGGTGCCGGTGATGAACGCGCGTTATGCGCTGAACGCCGCCAATGCCCGCTGGGGCTCGCTGTACGACGCGCTGTACGGCACCGACGCGATCAGCGAAGACGATGGCGCCAGCAAAGGTCCCGGCTACAACGAAGTGCGCGGCGCCAAGGTGATCGCCTTCGCCCGCGCCTTCCTCGACCAGGCCGCGCCGTTGGCTAAAGGCTCGCACGCCGATGCCAGCGCCTATGCGGTCGTTGCCGGCCAGTTGCAGGTGACCCTGAGCAGCGGCGCACAGACCTCCCTGGCGCAGCCAGAGAAATTCGTCGGTTACCAGGGCGAGGCTGCCAAACCACGTGCAGTGCTGCTGAAGAACAACGGCCTGCATTTCGAGATCCAGATCGACGCCAGCAGCCTAATCGGCAGCACTGACGCGGCGGGCGTGAAGGACGTACTGATGGAGGCAGCGCTGTCGACCATCATGGACTGCGAAGACTCGGTGGCCGCCGTCGACGCCGCCGACAAGGTGGTGATCTACCGCAACTGGCTGGGCCTGATGAAAGGTGATCTGGCCGAGGAGCTGGACAAGGGCGGCAAGCGCATCACTCGCCGTCTCAACCCGGATCGCGTCTACACCGCCGCCGACGGCAGCGAACTGACCCTGCACGGCCGCTCGCTGCTGTTCGTGCGCAACGTCGGCCACCTGATGAGCAACCCGGCGATCCTCGATGGTGAAGGCTTTGAGATTCCCGAAGGCATCCTCGATGCGGTGATGACCAGCCTGATCGCCCTGCATGACCTCAAGCGTCGCGGCAACTCGCGCACCGGCAGCGTCTATATCGTCAAACCGAAGATGCACGGGCCGTTCGAAGTGGCCTTCGCCAACGAACTGTTCGGCCGCGTCGAACAGTTGCTGGGCATGCCGGCCAATACCCTGAAGATGGGCATCATGGACGAGGAGCGGCGCACCAGCGTCAACCTCAAGGCCTGCATCGAAGCCGCCAGCGCGCGCGTGGCCTTCATCAACACCGGTTTCCTCGACCGCACCGGCGACGAGATGCACACCGCCATGGAAGCCGGCGCCATGCTGCGCAAGGGCGACATGAAGTCCAGCGCCTGGATCCAGGCCTACGAGCGCAACAACGTGCTGGTCGGCCTGGCCTGCGGGCTACGCGGCAAGGCGCAGATCGGCAAGGGCATGTGGGCCATGCCGGATCTGATGGCGGCCATGCTCGAGCAGAAGATCGGTCACCCGAAAGCCGGCGCCAACACCGCCTGGGTACCATCGCCCACCGCCGCCGTGCTGCACGCGCTGCACTACCACAAGATCGACGTGCAGGCGGTGCAGACCGAACTGGAACTGATCGACCTGGCCAGCCAGCGCGACAGCCTGCTCAACGACCTGCTCAGTGTGCCGGTCAGCGCCGAACGGCCGTGGAGCGCCAGCGATATCCAGCAGGAACTGGACAACAACTGCCAGGGCATCCTCGGTTACGTGGTGCGCTGGGTCGAGCAAGGCGTCGGCTGCTCCAAGGTGCCGGATATCCACAACGTCGGCCTGATGGAAGACCGCGCCACCCTGCGCATCTCGGCTCAACACATCGCCAACTGGCTGCACCACGGTGTGGTCAGCGAAACCCAGGTACGCGAGACCCTGCAGCGCATGGCGCAGGTGGTCGACGGGCAGAACGCTGGCGATTCGGCCTACCGCCCGATGGCGCCGAACTTCGAACAATCCCATGCCTTCCGCGCCGCCAGCGACCTGGTGTTCAAGGGCCGCGAGCAGCCGTCCGGCTACACCGAACCGCTGCTGCATGCCTGGCGTTTGCGCTTCAAAGAGGAGGCCTAAGTAATGTGGGAGGGGCTTTAGCCGCGACCAAACAACTACAAAAAGCTCGCGGCTAAAGCCCCTCCCACTGAGCAGTAACAAGCCCTGACGGTTTCTGACCGTCGGGGCTTTCGAGCATGAGCGCGGCGATGGGTGATCCCTGCCGTCGCGGCTCGCGGAAAGGTCGGTGCCGTAGCGCCCGCCCCTTCCAGATGCGTGGCGCCGGGTGTCCCCGGAAAACTGTGGTTCACAAGAAAAAGAAGGAACCAACCCATGAGTCAAACGCTGCTGTCCATCCTGGCCTTCGTGCCATTGGTGCTAGCGGGTGTACTGCTGATCGGCTTTCGCTGGCCGGCCAAGTACGCGATGCCGCTGGTGTTCGTCCTCACCGCCCTGATCGGCCTGCTGGCCTGGGACATGTCCCTCAACCGGGTCATCGCCTCCAGTCTGCAGGGGCTGATTCTCACAGCCGCGATCCTGTGGATCATCTTCGGCGCGATCCTGCTGCTGAACACCCTCAAGCACTCAGGAGGGATCGCGGCAATTCGCCGGGGCTTCTCCAACATCAGCCCGGATCGCCGCGTGCAGGCGCTGATAGTTGCCTGGCTGTTCGGCTGCTTCATCGAGGGTGCCTCCGGTTTCGGCACCCCCGCCGCCGTGGCCGCGCCGCTGCTGGTAGCGCTGGGCTTCCCGGCACTGGCCGCCGTGGTGCTGGGGATGATGGTGCAATCGACGCCGGTATCCTTCGGCGCAGTGGGCACGCCTATCCTGGTCGGTGTCGGTTCGGGTCTGGACAGAACCGGCATCACCGAGCAACTGGTGGCCACCGGCAGCAGCTGGGAAGCCTTCTTCCACCTGATCTACTCGCGGGTAGCCATCACCCACGGCCTGATCGGCCTGCTGATGCCGCTGATCATGGTGATGATCATGACGCGCTTCTTCGGCAAGAATCAGAGCTGGAAGGAAGGCCTGGCCATCGCGCCATTCGCCATCTTCACCGCCTTCGCCTTCTCCCTGCCGTACATGGCAGCCGGCGTGTTCCTCGGCCCGGAATTCCCCTCGATGATCGGCGCCCTGGTCGGCCTGGCCATCGTGGTACCGGCCGCCAAGGCCGGCTTCCTGCTGCCGAAGGACAGCTGGGACTTCGCTGATCCCAAGGACTGGCCGTCCGACTGGATGGGCAAGATCGAGATGAAGCTCGACGAAGTGGCTGGCAAGGCGCCGATCTCGGTGCCCATGGCCTGGGCGCCCTACCTGCTGCTAGCGGTGTTCCTGGTGGTGTCGCGCACCTTCCCCGAGCTCAAGGCGGCAATGCTGGGCCTGAGCTTCGGCTGGAAAGACATCCTCGGTGAGACCGGCGTGTCCGGCACCATCGAGCCGCTGTACCTGCCGGGTGGCATCCTGTGCATGGTCGTGCTGGTGACCTTCTTCCTGCATCGCATGCGCTTCTCCGAGCTCAAGGCGGCGGTGGGCGAGTCGAGCAAGACCCTGCTCGGCGCCGGCTTCGTGCTGATCTTCACCATTCCCATGGTGCGCATCCTGATCAACTCCGGCGTCAATGGCAGCGACCTGGTGTCGATGCCGGTGGCCATGGCGCAACTGGTGGCTGACAGCGTCGGCGGGGTGTACCCGTTCTTCGCCCCGGCCGTCGGCGCTCTGGGCGCCTTTATCGCCGGCTCCAACACTGTGTCCAACCTAATGCTGTCGCAGTTCCAGCTCAACGCTGCGGAACTGATTGGCGTGTCCGGGGCGATGATGGTCGCGGTGCAGTCGGTTGGTGCGGCAGCGGGCAACATGATCGCCATCCACAACGTGGTGGCAGCCTCGGCCACGGTCGGTCTGCTCGGGCGTGAAGGCATCACCCTGCGCAAGACCATCCTGCCGACACTCTACTATCTCGCCATGGCCGGCCTGATCGCGCTGATAGCGATGTACGGCATGGCCCTGACCGATCCACTGATGGCCAGTCGCTAAAGCCTGGCGGGTTGTGCCCGGCACGACCCGACTTTGGTTGGCCCTCCGGCTGGCGGCGTTTGCCGCTGGCCGGCTTGGCGCATCAGTTCAATTGCGGTAGCTTGCGACGCGCAACACCGTGAGATTGGCCTGAGGTTTATATGAAAAAGTGGCAATGCGTGGTCTGTGGACTGATTTACGACGAGAGCCAGGGCTGGCCGGATGACGGCATCGTTCCCGGCACCCGCTGGGAAGACGTGCCGGAAGACTGGCTATGCCCGGACTGCGGCGTTGGCAAGATGGATTTCGAGATGATCGAAATCGGCTGATCACGCCTGGTTTTCAGCAAAACGGCGACCCAAGGGTCGCCGTTTTTCATTTCAGGCCGCATGCCAGAGCGGCTCCCGAGTCGCGCTCGAAAAAATCCTCAGCACCATTTAATCAGCGCTGGAAGCCGGTCGCCCTTCACTTACAGCAGGCAATCACAGCCAGCTTCACTCAACTGAAGGAATACCGTCATGGCTCTGTCGATTCATACCAACTACTCCTCGCTGATCACCCAGACCAACCTCGGCAAGACCAACAATGCTCTGGGCACCAACCAGCAGCGCCTGGGCACCGGCCTGCGCATCAACTCCGCCGCCGACGACGCTGCTGGCCTGCAGATCGCCACCCGCCTGAACGCTCAATCGCGCGGTATGGACGTAGCCATCCGCAACACCGGTGACTCCGTCTCCCTGCTGCAGACCGCCGAAGGCGCGCTGACCGAGATGACCGACATCGTCCAGCGCATGAAAGACCTGGCCACCCAGGCGGCCAACGCCACTGCCAGCGAAAAAGACCGCGACGCGATGCAGTCCGAGTATGACCAACTGGGTCAGGAACTGGGCAACATTGTCAAGAACACCAAGTACGCTGGCGAGAACCTGTTCAGCGACGGCACCACCACCGACGGTACCGCCGGCAAGTTCGGCGCAGCCATGGACTTCCAGATCGGCGCCAGCGCCGCCGAGACCCTGACCCTGGACGTCACCACCCCGCTGGGTGACCTGGCCACCGCTCTGGACGGCCTGTCCGCTCAGTACGCTACGCCGGACAGCACCACTCCGGGCACCGAGATCGCTGGCGCCGACGGCACCGCAGCCAACGGCATGATCGACACCCTGAGCGACGCGCTGGACAGCATCGGCGAACTGCGTGCCCAGTTTGGTGCAAACATCAACCGCCTGAACCACACCGCCAACAACCTGAACAACATGAAGGACAACACCGACATGGCCAAGGGTCGCATCATGGATGCCGACTTCGCCAAGGAAAGTGCCAACATGAGCAAGAACTCCATGCTGATGCAGTCCGGCATCTCCATGCTCAAGCAAGCCGGCCAGATGCCGGGCATGGTCATGTCCCTGCTGGGCTGATCCCGCGTCATCCGGGCGCAACGGACTGCGCCACCCCTCTACGCCCCGCCTCTGCGGGGCGTTTCTGCTTCCGACTAGCGATCAACCGTCACGCCGATGGCGCATGATCGTCCAGGTTCCGGCAACCCTCTGCGGCGCGTTCCAAGCCCGACGAGTATCGACTCATGGGCGACTGCCAAGGTCGCTACAGGCTAGCCATCGCTGGCACAAGACTTGCGACTGCATTTTTCTGGCGCCAGAATGCCGACCACCTATCGCCCCGGATTTTTCCCAACGGAATGCCATTCGCCTCAAGGACCGCATGAACTCCCGCGCCGATACGCCACCCGCCGAGCCGGGAAGCAGCATCGCCTGCCTGATCATCAAGACCGGGCGCAGCGACTGCTATGCGCACTTCTACCCAGCGCTGTACCAGCTTACCCTGGTCAAAGGCGGCATCGAGGAGAAGATCGATCTCGGCTACTCCGGCAGTCGCCTGCTCGAGCGCCTGCTGCAGGAGCCCGGTGAAGTGGTGTCGCGGGAAGAGCTGATGAGCCATGCCTGGGCTGATCGCGTGGTCGGTCAGGGCAGTCTGAATCAGCAGGTCTACACCTTGCGCCAGGTACTCGGCGACGAGAAGAGTCGCGAAATCATCCAGACCCTGCCGCGCCGAGGCTACCTGCTCAACCCCAATTACCTGGTCTACCCACCGAATATCGACGACATCGGCGAGGTGGCCGATCCGACCGAGCAAAACCCGCCGCAACCGGCCTTCCTGCATCGCCATGGCACCCAGCGCGCGTCCTGGGTCATGCTGCTCTCGCTGTTCAGCGTGCTGGGTATCGGCCAGTTCCTCTTCCTCCAGCACATCAGCAAACCGGAGGATCTGCACAGCAGCGAAATGAACCTGGGCACGCTCAACGTGCAGTACATCGATCGAGACCCACAACGGCTGCAGCAACTGATCCTGCAGACTCACGGCCTGACCAGTCGCCTGACGGCGCTGGCGCACAAACCCAGCCATCTGCTACTGAGCCTGCGCGGAGACTTCTACGAACTGCTCTGCCAGCAAGATAACGGCTCGGTGCGCTCACTGATGCTGCACGAAAGCCAGCTCGACCAGGTGGCCGACGCCCAGCTGAGCAGGTGCCTGCCATGACCTCCTGCATGCACCGAGGACTGCGCCGGGGCTGGCTGCTGAGCGTACTGGCCATGGCCATTGCGATGTTGCTGGGCATGCTTGCCCTGTGGCTGAGCTTCATGTCCAGCACCGAGCTCGATGGCCGCTACCAGTCCAGCGGCCAGGTGCAACTGAGCAACGGCCAGGTGCTGGACATCAGCCACAGTCTGCAGGTCAGCAACGGCCGCTTCTACGCCATGACCCGTCAGGGCGCGAGCATTCTGGAGACCTCGGGCGTGGTGGATTACGGCTTTCTCGGCAACTACCGCCTGCGCGTCAAGGACGGCCAGGTCACCGGACTGTCCAGCGAAACCGATGACGAGCTGGTGTTCAACCTGCTCTATGGCCGGCACAAGGGCTCGACCATTCGCCTGACCCGCTTCAACGACTGCCTCTACGCCCTGGAAACGCGCCAGATCTATTGCCCCGCTCCCGGCGCGAAGCACCTGTAACGGGCACATGTCAGGCGTCCGGCGCACTGAAACGGGCGCCATCGCTTCGATATTCCGCCCGCACCTGCGCCTCACCGAACAACTCGCGGTACAGGCCTTCGGCCTGGCTGGTCAGCAGCAGCAGCTCGATGCGCCGGTTGGCACCGTTCTCCGGATCATCCGGCAGAAGGGGCATGCCGTCGGCCTGGGCGGCCACCTGCAGCACGTGGCCGGTCGGCAGGCCGGCCTCGACCAGCACGTTGCGCGCCCGTAGCGCACGATCCCCGGAGAGGTTCCAGTTGTTGTAGCCGCCGACCACGCCGCGATAGGGCATGGAGTCAGTGTGGCCACTGATGATCAGAGGGTTTTCCACCCGCCCCAGAATGCCGGCCAGACGCTGCAGCAGCTTTTCGAAATGTGGATCGAGACGGGCGCTGCCGCGGGAGAACATGAAGCGCTGCTGGTCATCCTTGATCAGGATGCGCAGGCCCTGCGGCACCACCTGGACTTCGATATTGGCCTCGGCATCCAGTTGCAGCGCCAGTTCTTCCATCAGCTTGGCCAGCTCCTGCATCTGCAGCGGCTCGGCAAAGTGCGGGCGCCGCGGCTCGCCGGGCTGACCCTCGCCCAAGGCCGCGCCAGGATCTTCCTGCGGCGTGCGTGCACGATTCTCGGGGTCGCGGCGCGGGGCGACCTGCACCGGCACGCCATCGAGGTCCAACGGCGTGGTGCTGGTCCCGTCGAAGATGCCGGCACCACCATCGACCAACGGGTTGTTCAGCATATCGGCATTGGCGCGGCTGGCATCCTGGGTCTGCGGCTGAATGATCCACAGCACCATGAACAACGCCATCATGGCCATGGTGAAGTCAGCGAAGGCCACCTTCCAGGCACCGCCATGCTCGTCGTGGCCACCTTTCTTG